>Ga0157364_1003195_pt1 | contig 15802 bp, 4 predicted proteins | sample AttsexASBM2_FD_111476 | JGI IMG/M metagenome (GOLD analysis project Ga0157364, IMG submission 111476) | Fungus gardens microbial communities from leaf cutter ant in Ribeirão Preto, State of São Paulo, Brazil - Atta sexdens ASBM2 | ecosystem: Host-associated > Fungi > Mycelium > Unclassified ...
AATAATAAATATAAATCAAACGAAAACAAAATATTAAAGGAACTAACCGCATTATTCTCTGAAGTATACATTGGGTCATTTTGTTTCCTGAGATTTCGAGACCTGTAGGCGTGAAAGTGCCGAAATCAGATTCCATCACAAACTGCAAATTTCCATTTTCTGCAGCGTGATTTCGTATATACTGCTCCGCTCCGAGAAGACCAAATTCCTCGGCAGTCCACATTATCATTCTATATATATATATATATATATATATATATATATATATATATAATATCATATAAATTATAAATTATAAATTCTAAATATAATATAAACAATTTGCTGTATAACAAGACGCTTACAGAATATATATACTTAATCTTAATCTGATTATTAATAATTAAATTAAATTTCGAAATATTATGAACCTTATCGTTCTTCGCGCCCGGATGCCGAGATGTTTCAATAATTTTAATGCGTTCCAAGATATAAAAATGCCACCTCCATCATCCATTGCACCTATTCCAACGTCCCAACTATCTATATGTCCAGAAACGACGACTGCTTTTGCAGGCACGTTAGAGCCGATGATATCCGCTATAATGTTTCGAGATTGAGTATCAGGATATCTCTTCGCTTCCATTTTTAAGTTTATCACTATCGTTTCACCTAAATAAACATAAATAATATACCATCAGTTATCTATCTAGCGAAGATCTCAAGAAGTGTTTTTTTTTTTACCTCGATCCGCCATCCTTCCCAGAAGAGTTGCATCTTCGACAGTTATACAAGCAGCTGGGATTTTAGTAACGTTCTCTGCGTAATTCATCATACCTGTGTGTGGGGTGTACAATGAAAATGGCGTTACTGATCTGATTAATGCAGCTACAGCTCCCAATTCTGCAGCTCTTATAGCTCCCACGCTTCTATATTCCACAGTTTCTCCATACGAGACAAACTTTTGATTGTATACGACTATTTTTCCGGGAATCTGATACATTTAAAATTTACTTTATTATAATTAAGGATAAAAATATGTTGCGTCTCGATCTTTTATTCGTGAAATTTACCTCTTCTGCCCTTTTCTTGAGTTCTGCGAAACTATTCACTACGACAGCATTAGCAGTTATGCCCTTTTTCGGAGTACCAATACTATAGCCCAGTCCCAGTAACGCCAGATTTTTCTGCCGTGGTTGCAAAAGAGTTGCAGATTCCGAACCTCTGGATTTATTATCATAATCATCGCGTTTGTTTTTTATTTTAAAATTATTTAATTTTAATGTGCGTTTATGAATTATACCTGACCCAGCGTGGTACAGTGGCTGGCTCACCATGAACATTATCTAAACCTAAACTGATCGACTTGTTCAATACGTAATCAATAGCGTCTTCAAGAACTTGGGTACCAGTAAATCTCGGACCAAATTTATCAACAAACGTTGCCAAATCTTGCCATGTGGTTCCTTTGAATGAACCTTGCATACTTTCATTAATTATTCTGTGTACTATTGGCGCATAAGAATCTATCTCTTGAATTAAATGATTTGGCAGATGGCAAGTATCCTGGTCATATGCTGTTATCATTGACTGAACGCATAACAAGCACACAAAGATAATTCTGTCTGCTTTATACCACATTATTGCTAAATGCGGTTTTCCTGTCATTAATATTGTGTACCATTATAGAAATTACATTAAACATATTAAATAATGCATATGAATAAAAAATGTTTGGTCAAAGCAACTCTTTGTGCCTAACAATATCGAGAATTTATACAATTTAAGTTTAAGCAAAGTGTGTGTCGATTATTATTTATCGATTTTGAAACGCAGTCCTAAAAAGTAGTAATATTATAAATTAATTTTGACAAGCAACTTTACTAACATTATTGATGCAAAGCACTTTAAGTAAAAAGCTGTTAATAATTATTTACAATTTTTAAAATGCTTATTATTAGCATCAAATTATTAACAGTATTCTAAGATAATTATTTGCATCGTAATATTAATATTCTAGCTTTGATTTAGAACTGTATTTTAAGACCGACAAATAATCAGCTCACAGTTTGCTTGAACTGGAAATTGTATAAATTTACAAACAATATTTATGTACATAAAAAAATCACCTTGACCGAATATAGTATTTTTCACTCATGTGTTTTTCATCTCATCTATTGATTTTTGCTTAATATTATTGATAATCTTATCTATCGATTTTCACTTACATAATATTGTTTAAATATTGCAATCTATTGCAACACTGATCAATGATATCTGATTACGATATCTAAACGCCCAGTGAGCCATAAATATAGTTGTATCAATATAATAGCATGAGATGACTGATTTAATAAATTCATATTAGAAATACAAGAAGGAAATTATTATAAATAATTAACCAATGTGACAATAACTGTGTATTAAAAACTTTTGATCGTTATATATGAGAAGCTCGGATTAAAAGTGACACGAATAAGTTGTAACACTTGCAAAAAGCATTATAAATATTATAAATAAAATACAAAAGCAATAATATTATAATACAAAAAAATTTAGACGTTAATATATTTAAAAAAATATTTAATAATCTAATAAAATTGTATACATACGTGTCGACTTATATAGTCGTTTAACAATAACGACGAATAATGGACAGATTAGTATTAATTTGTTAAACATACATAACTTGCGAATAATATTAACAATAAGAAGCCAGTAACAAACAAACAAATAAAATTTTGTTGAATTATATGAAATGATGATTTGTGGAATGTAATCTTTCATGTTCAATAATAAAAATGAGTAGTAAAGCATCAAATAGTAAAACTATGATAACAAATTTATTATTAAATGACGAGAATCACGTTTAGTCAATGTTTTGGAAAAAATACAAAAATCTAATTTTGATGAAGAATTTCTTAATAAAAATGTTGTAAAGAATATCATCTCTCTTGAGAATAAATGTTTATATGTCTTTATTTCATTTGATCTCTTATTATTAGCGAATCTCAAGGATAAAACTGATGTATACAATTTTACATTAGGTTATTAAACGCTTTTTTAAACATATTATCACCTAAATTTACTCGTATTTGGTCGTTTCTATATGATTGCTTTGCAATTAATGAGCATTCTCTATTTTTGTTTAAAATACAAAAGCATAAGGTAAAGATAAAAAAGTTCATAATTATTTATATTACAAACTTCTTCTCTTTCTTGTGTATTTTATTTAAAATATTTTTTTTATTAAGCATTTTTAGTAAGCATTACAACTTATCTGTATTACTTTTGATTCCAGTTTCCTCTACTTAAATAAATAATTAGCAATAATGTCATGTTTCTGTTCACGACATTATATTGTTACATCCTATCAATGTATAAAGAGAATTAATGTTAAATAAATTATTTATATTTCTCACATACATTATACATTACATATTTGTCAAATTAAAAGTATATTTAAAAATATTTAAATACACCCGATTATATGAATGTTATTAGCATATGAAGCTAATCTTTGCTGAATAAAACATCATACATATCATCGATTGATTAATGATCGGCGTTGTAAATTACTGATTTATAAAATAATAATCAAATAATAATAATTTCATATCTCGTAAAACACATTTGACAATTTTTATTTATTTCATAAAAATTTAAATTAAATATCATACTTATAATTTTCAAGATGCTATCAAAACTTTCGCAAAATAATAAATTATTTTTGCATAATTTTTTTTATACGTAATATAAAAAACGAATAAAAAATAATAGTTTTCTTTAATATAAATTAAAATCTTAAAAAAAATTTAATTTAATGTAATTGTAATTTGAATTTTTAACATTTATTACTTCCAATTATTTTACGTGTAACTTTCAATAAAATGTACTTACTGGATATGTTGTTCACAATGTGTATAATTTATAATAAAATATTTCGTGAAGAAGGTAGTCTTGCTTGGCGCAGTGATGTAGTACTAATTGACAGATATCTACATAGGTTTAGAGAAGATTAATAGTAGCTGAGGGACTGCGTACAATCAATGTAGTGGGGAACAGAGGACAAAGAATAAGAATATCAACCTATCAGAAATCATGTTCTATGAAATACACAGTTTCTGATAGGTTGAAATTCTTATTCTCTGTTCCCTGTTCCTTATTCCTACGAATGTGCGCAGTCCCTAAGAGTAGATATGTCCGCGCTTTAGATGGAACCATCGTTACAAGCGCCTCTATGTACATACTGAACTACGTCCATGGATATTTTCGTCGGGTAACACAGTCGGGTAACTGCAGTCTTTGGTTTTGTTTCATGTTACGTTTGGTTTTATTCTGTATTATATTCTGTACCAGAGAGAAACATCAGAGAGGACACAAGGGCCTTTTTCCTGTAACCGCAAAATGCCCCTGCACACTATTGTCTTCTGAAGAAGAGGATGCAAACTACACAACAATGGGCGGTATTCAGTCCGTTCTTATTTTAAGACTGTTTTAAGTAATGTCTTAAGATGCTAATACGACCCTCTGATTGGTTCATGGCATCTTGAGACTGTACTTAAGAAAGGTCTTGAATATAAAAATCGACTATGAATACCGCCCTCTGATTGATTTCTGATCGTGACTTCTTAAGACTGTACTTAAGACGATCTTGAATATAAGATTTGACTATGAATACCGGCCAATACCCATTTTTTTCGATGCTTCTGATGAAAATAAATTGCTGAAATCTTTATTAATTTAATAGATTTATTTCAGCGATTTACTTTCATCAGGAGCACTTGATTTATTTCCATAAGGAGTATATATAATTTGTTATATTGTACAACTTTACAAGCTATAAATACTTTCTAAAGATCAAAATATATGTAAAAATCGTAATAATTAAATAATTTTTATACTTATAAAAGTGATGAAAATTAATTCAGAATAACGGATAAATAAATAATAAGGGTACTCAAAACTAAGGTGTGAATTAAAAATTAAATAAAGTTATTTAAAGAATATATTTTAAATTAAATCTATAAGAGTTATTTAGTATTTATTATTTTAATAACTATACTTCTGACTTATTTCTTATTTAACGTTTTAAATAAGTTTCCCGAATTTATTTTATTAATATTTTAAATAAGTCGTATAAGTTTTTTATCGATTCCTATGATTTTATATTTTAAATAAGTTTTTGGAACTTATTTTATATTTTTTATTTTAAGTAAATCGTAGTTATTTTACCGAGCCACGATCGGCATTATACGTACATAAGTTTAAAGAATCTTTGAAACCCAGAATAATTTGCATCAATAATAGTAATTTTTTAATTGAAAAATGATTAACAAGATATTTAATACTTTTATTCAAAGCTGTATTGAGTGCAAATTATTTCGCAATATTAAAAAATTTGCATGTATCTTTATATAAAGGATAGAATATTATCAATCTTTAAGTATGAATCATTTAAAAGTATAATGAAAATTGAGACAAAGTTGGAATATCAAAAATACACTCGTGAATAATTACCAATTACCAATTATTAAAAGAATCGCGCAAATATCTAATACAGAATTAAACTAGTGTCAGAGATATGCCACAAAGCAAAGAGCGAAATATACGATGATATCCGTTTATCAAAATCATGTAAAATACGAATAAATGAATGACGAACCGTGAATATTTTTTATACGCAATAATTGGGTATCCAAATGACGCGCGACGAACAGCGAAGGCACGGTCCCCCTCGCTTTTCGCCGCGCGACGAGGGGGAGAGTGTCGTTTCCAGGCGAGGGGAAACGTGCCGCGCGGCGAGGGGGGGGCGTGTCGCGCGGCGCGGTAGTTGACTACGTCGTCATTTTGATATTCGCTCGGTGACCTTGGAAGGAGACGAATGTGCGGCACGCTCCGCGTGTCGCATTATTCCACGAAAATTAAATATAATATCTACGAATTGATACTTATAATTTGCGACCTGTAAATGTCGAAGCGACTGCCGTTTGTCGAAGGTATATAATTATATTATCATAAGCTCGAAATAGACATTGAAATATATGATAATTTAATTTAGAAATTACAAATTATCACGTTTAGACTGATACTTAATAATGTCCTCTTTAATAATTACGAATGATAGCATGTTGATGGCTTTGCATATCACTTTCTATTTTCGAATGCGCATACACACGACGCATAAATTTAGATTTATTAAATTACCGAATTACTACTCAAAAGTAACAAAAAGTGAAAATGCATTAATCTTTTCTTAAAAATATTGCGTACATTGGGCGAATTTCGTATAACGAAAAATTATTACATCTATATCTTAGATATTTCAAATTGTATTACAAACTAATCACTTATTGTAATACAATTTGAAATATATAAAATATAGATGAGTTATGTGCGTAACAAATTCAAGAAATAAAGCAAAGATCGTGCAATAAAGCCTATTCAAAGAATTTTAAAAATGTAACGAATAGATTATCTTATTTATTTTATGCGTAATATGCGTTAATATTTCAACAGTTAGATGATCGGCGCGCGACCTTTGAGATTGTTTTGGCGCGAAAGGGCGGCGCGTCATGTTCATGCGAAGTTATTGCGCAGTCATTTGTTATCGAGGTTCGTACAAGCAGGTAACTACATCGCGTATCGCTCTTCACATTTTTTTTTTGAAACGTAATCGCGACAAATGCTAGGTAATATGAAACATTATACTTTACTGAATATTAAAAGTATACAATTACTAGCTCGCACGATTAATTATCCATAAAAAAATCGAGATAACAATTATATATCACGTATATTTCATATGATTAGTGATTCAGTTCTTTTATCTACTCTAAATTTATTTCGCAATGGTGACAAATTGAGTGTGTTTGATATTTTTAAAAGTCAACTGATAATTGCATGATAATATAGATAATAACTATATATTACATTTTTCCTGTGAGGATGTCAACCCAATTCTGAGAGGAGGAGGAGGAGGTCTGGGAGACATCGAGCATCGACGGAGCAACCTTGTAGTAAATATCATATTTTGCTTATATGAAATCAATATTTTTTATCTGTTCATTTTTTAGTCGTTTTGTTTTAGAATGATTTAAAAATGATAATAAGAAAAGAGGATTATTTTTTAATTATTTTTTGAAATTTTATAAATATTTTTATATATATTTTAAGATCTTTTTTAGAAAATGTTTAATTATTTTTATAAATCCTTGGAAAAAATATTTTCTATATAATTATATAAAATTATATAAAAATATATATAATTATATATAATTAAATATAAATAGATATATTTTATATATAATTGTATATAATTATATATATTTATATATAATTATATAGAATTATATATAATTGTATATAAAATACGTCCATTTATATATAAATATATAAAATTATATATAGTTTTATATAATTTTATATATTGGGTTGTCCGGAAAGTTCGTGCCGAATAATCTATATAATTTAATAAATGTATATTAAAATTTAAATCTTCTGCGTTTCAATTTTCCTTCAATATCGACACGAACTTTCCGGACAACCCAATAATTATATAAAAAATATTTTTTCATCTTATTTTTTATCTAACTGAATAATGAATTAAAAAATTCAATTCTTATAAAAATTACATTGAGAAAAAATATAGTTAATTTTAACTAACTAAAATAACTAAAATAAAATATTTAGTTCATTACTGCCAACTAAACATTTACAGTAAATAAATATTTGTTCAATAAAAAAATAATTGTTAAATCAAATTAACATTTCTTGTATCAAATAAATATATCTTTATATTAAATATTTATTTGGCAGTATTTAATTAAATATTTTTAAAATTGACTATATTTTTTTTCAATGTATTTAAAAAATTATATGGTTATTATATAATTATTCAATATAATTTTTTAATAAATATTTTTTTTAGTTTTTCAATTTTTTGCTTAAATTTTTAAAAATATTAATTGATTTTTTTCTGCTCTATTTTAATTGAGATTTCATATTCTTTTTATTACAGAATCATTATAGTGACATTATAAATGTAACTTCGTTGTTGCGCATCTGATTGGTGAGTAAATTAATGTTTTTATTGAGATAACAGATATATAGTAATTTTATTAATTACTATATATGTAGATGCATATACACTTCAATTTAACTGATTGTTCATTGAACATTTTATTAAACGCAGTGCATATATTTATAATAATATTAGATCAGGGAAAAAGTTTCTTCGTATTTAAAAAAATTTTTTTGCAAAAGTTTTTCATTTGTTGGGAAATTTACAATTATATCATTCGTTAGAGCAAAGTTTCAGTTTTAAGAATCTGTTTTTTAAATTGCAAAATACCGCAATTTAAAAAACAGATTCTAATCGAAGTCAGAATATAGGAAAAGCTTTCACGATAGTCAAAAATTTTCGTAAATTTTTTTTGGGCACGTGAGAGATCCCCAAAGTAAAAAGAAAATTTTTCATCTTTGTCAGCTCATAATTTTTTAACTGTAGAAATTACCAAACTTACAGAAACTCAAAAAATATAGTAATGAAAGTAGAGATTTATTTCGAAAATACAAATTTTAAACCCTTTTTTTAAATTTAAATTTTGTTTATTTTTGACGAAGATATTGTATAAAAATTCTGAATTAAAAAATACGAAGAAATTTTTTGTCCAACCCATATGTAATAAATTTATATGTAATAAATATGTAATAAATTTGAAAAATGTATATAAAAGTATAATTAAATTATAATTACACTTTTCTATCTAGTAACTAATTTAATAGTTACTTTTATAATTACTGTATATATTTTTTAAATTTATTATATATTATTATAAATATAAAAAGAGTAACTCTAATTATAACATTATTACATAAGTAACGAATTACTTCTCATTACTCAGTATGTAATATATACATATTTTACTATTTCTTCGACGTTTACCTTTTACGCATTCATTAAATCTATATTTAGTTCAACAGCTTGTTTTAATTTCCAACATAGCAAATCTAAAATTTAATGTTCCGCAAACTAATTATATAAGAGAATATAAAAATATATAAAAGTATTGTTTATCAATGCAATTATGTCCAGCACTGAATGATACACTGAAAGAAAATATAATTTTAATAAATATTTATTAAATATAAAGATATATTTATTTGATACAAGAAATGTTAATTTGATTTGAACAATCTTTTTTTTTTCTGAACAAATATTTATTTATTGTAAGAAAATGTTTAGTTGGCATTGAACTAAATTTTATTAAAATTGATTATATTTTTTTTCAGTATATATATGAGTAAGGGTGATTTTGGTTCTTTTGGCAAAAATCTATCTAGATCAAATTGTATTTTTGGATTTGGTTAAAGATTGAGATTTCTATTAATTCCATAAATATTGATTTGTATAATTGTCCTATTACACTGAGAGAGAAATATTTGTAATTATTACCAGAATTATGATTATTGCTGCTATAATAATAATAACAGTAATTATATATATAGTTCTAGCAACAAATGTATATAGTTGGCAATCTAAAATGACTATAATTATAGTTATTATAACCATAAAGTAGTTGAAATTACCATAAAAATGATTCAAGTGATTATATTTTATAGTTATATTTTGGGACAACCATATTTTTTATGGGTAGTAATATGTAATTATAATTATAAATACCAAACATTTTTCTTTCAGTGTACTAAATATGATTCTGAGAAGCATATTGTAAAATGATATAAGTAATAATATTTATATAATGTGATTTATTAATAATAATTATACAATCTATTATCTTATTAAAATTTTAAAGTTGAATATTTATCTAATATAAAATGAGAACTTATAGTTATATAGCTTAATATAAAATATTATGTAATAATTATTTAAATTTGCTGAATAACATTATTTTTTGAAAATATTGGATATTATATATAGTTTTATGTATAAAATAGTTTAAATACTATACAAATTAATATTATTATTGGTAATATAAATATAAAAATCTTAGAATTTTTGAAATGAGAATCTTGCATTTTATACAGATTTACTCTTGCAATCGATGGTACTCCAAATAGCAAGATTATGTTTTTGTTGTTTTCTTGATGATAAAATATCAGAAACGTTATATTGATATCAATATGATGACAAGTGCAGTAGAACTCGGATTATACGACAACATTTTTTTCGTTTCCCGCAGATTATCTAATTTTATCGTGTTCTCTATAAACATTATAATAAAAATCTGGCCAAAACAAATCGGTCTTTTGATTGATCGCCTCTTCCATTCGGTATATAATTTCGATAGTTTCGACCCTTTTAGGCAAAGAGAAAAAGTAAGAAAAAAGAGGAAAGGAAGAGATAAATAACTATATATATCTGTTATTTTTATCCATTTCAAACTCATATTAAAGGATTTCTAGTACTCTTATAAAATGAGAGCGCTACACTTGAAAAAATCAAGTGCTCCTGTTATCGGATCTCAATATTGAATACTCGATAACGAGCTGAATAATCCGACAATCGAAAAATATGGTGTTGATAAATTCAAGTTTTATTTTCCTTGTCATCATTCCATCATGATTAGTAAATTAGTAGATTAATAAATTAGTATATATACTAGGAAAATAATTAAGATGTTTACAAAGAGATTAAATCTTAACAGATAACGGAATAATTGATGATTTTCATATTTCTAGCACAAATAATCACTGATTGTTCATTGAATATTTTATTTTGTTGATATATATTTATAATAACACATAATAAGTTTGAAATGTATACAGTAATTATAAAACTAATTATTAAATTAATCAGATATTAGGTACAAAAAATATAATTAAGTTACAGTTACTGAAAAAAGTAAGTCTAATTGTAACTTTATTATATCAGTAATTACTTACTTTCCCATCTCGTATGTAATATACATTCTATGTTTTTTGATACTTAAATCGACATTTCATTCAAATACTTGCATTAATGTTGCTGACAGGAACAAATCTTATACGAATTGAAATAGGACAAAATATAGGTAATATGAGTTTGTAGCCGAAGGTTCTTTAAATAATTAATAGTCTCCAAATAAAAATTATGTATCAAAGAAGCTATCGTCTTCATTTTTAGCATAGTAAATTGATGACCTTAAAATTTAATATGTATCGCAATTTGATTTTATGAAAAAGTATAAAAGAATCTACTATTATTCATATCGATGCAATTGCATGATCCAACATTAAATGGAATGTGCGAACAAGGATGATGATTTTGAATGTTCTCAGGCAAAAATCTGAATCAAATACTTCTGGATTTGGTTATTATTTTAAATATTTTGTATTAATTACATAATGTGCTATCAAAAGGATAGCAAGAAATAAAAAGAGGTTTTTACTAGTGTGGTTTTCTTTACATAATTTTTATTTAATCATTCGTATTTTACATGATTATAACAAATGGATATCGTCGCGCTTTGCTTTTGTCATCTCTGGCACTTGTTTAATTCTATTTTACTTGCATGATTCTTTTAAACATAATTAATAATTATTCGCATGAGGTATTTTTGATATTACAACATTATGTGTTATATACTCAATTTTTATTATTCTTTTTAATGATCCATACTTAAATAAAGATTAATAATATTCTATACATTTTTTATATAAAGATACATAAACATTATATTTTATATAAATATACATTTATATAAAGATACAGATGCAAATTTTCTTAATATCTTGAAATAATTCGCGCTAAATATAGTTTTGGCTAAAAGTATTTTGGCTAAATATCTTGTTAATCATTATTTAATTTTTCAGTTAGTAAATTAATTTAAAATATTACTACTACTGCAAATTATTCAGTGTTTTAGAAATTTTTTAAACTTGTATAATGCCGATCGTGGCTCGGTAAAATAATTGTTACGAATTATTTAAAATAAAAAATAAAAAATAAATTCCAGAAATTTATTTAAAATAAAAAAATATAAAATAGTTTCTGGAAATTTATTTAAAATATTAAATAAGAAATAAGTGAGAAGTGTAGTTATTTAAATTAATGAATACTGAATAACTTTTACTTTTAGAATAAGACGTGAATTTGACGCAATTCAGTAATTCAAAAATAATCAAAAGAACAGTAGAGCGTTAATACCTTATTAAAAATATTGTGTACACTACGCGGATTTTGTATATAATATAAAGTTCCCAGGAAAAGTGTTTCATATATAATTATATTATAATTATATATACAAATATGTATGTACATATATAATATTTTTTCCGGGTTATTATAAACTAATAATCACTTATTATAACATAATTAAACTAAGATATTTATAAGCTGTGTAAACGCGTAATAAATCTAAGAAATAAAACAAAAACCGTGCAACAAAGTCTATTAATCAGAATATTAATATATATAAATGGTTATAAATAGTTATAAATTGAAGATATATTAGTTATAAATTGAAGATATATATTTTACATTTCAAACAATGCATGTTATTATTGTTGTTGTACAATAGCAATAATAAAATTGTTTAAAATGTAAATGCTATATATCGTCAATTTATAGCCATTCATGTTTATTAAAAAAACATTTAATTTTTGGATTACTAAATAATTAAATTTTTTGGACAGCCGACACTTGAACGGTTTTTCATTTTATAATTTGGAAAGTCAACTTTAAGATATTGAAATATATTTTTCTTTTAAATATTTTTGTATCAGAATTTTTATATGAAAAAGTACATTTTTCTTATTTTGTTAACTTTATTTTAAATTTAATTTATATATTGTTTATTATTAATATACAACTTTATAAATACTTTCTAAAGATGTAAAAATATATGTTAAATTGTTTAATAATATTTATGTACTTGTAAAAATGATGAAAATTAAAGTATATATTTTAAATAAAAAAATTAAAGAAGAGTTATTTAGTATTTACTATTTTAAATAGTTACATTTCTGACTTATTTCTTATTTAATACTATTTTAAAGTATCCGGAGCCTATTTTATATTTTTTATTTTAAATATATATCGTAACAATTATTTTACCGAGTCGTAATAGGCATTACACGTAAGTTTAAAAAATTTTTGAAACACAATAATTTGCAGCAATAGTGTTGTCATAAATTAATTTTTAGCTAAAAAATTAAATAATAATTAATAAGACATTTTATACACTTTTAGTCAAAGCTGTATTTAGTGCAAATTGTTTCGCAAGAATCTGCATGTATCTTTATATAAAGAATATATAGAATATTATCAACCTTTATATAAGTTTAAGTGTGAATCATTTAAAAGAATAATAAAAATTGAGACACATAATGTTGGAATATCAAAAATACTTCACACGCAATAATTACTGATTACGTTTATAAGAACCGCGCAAATAATATAAGATTTAACAAGTACTAGAGATTACACAAAGCAAAGCGTGAAATGTACGACGATATCCGTTTGTCAAAATACGAATAATTAAATAAATCGTGAATATTTTTCATACGCAATAATTGGGTATTCGAACGGCGCCCGAGCAACGTAGTGGAAGGTCATGCGACGAACAGGGTGGGGGAACGTACCGCGGCGCGGTGGTTGCTACGTCATCACTTCGGCATTCGCTCGGCGATCTCGGAAAGAGACAGACGTGTTTTACGAGTCGCTGCGGGTGTCGCATTAATTAATGAAAATTAGATATCTACGAACGCGAATTACATAGGGTTGCCTAAAACTAAGTGTATTAAAGGTTAATAGGTTCGTACGATTTTTGTTTTATTTCTTAGATTTATTATGTACATACACAGCTCATGAATATTTCATGTGTTCTCACATGTACGGTATAAAATTGAGATTTTTATTGTTAGATACTTCAAATTGACTTTTTATTACTTTGAATTATATAATTGTCGTTTTCGTGTTACTCCGCATTCTTAATACGAGAAAAATAACAGATAAATTATTTAAATTACATATCTCTAAATATATATGCATGCTATTTAACATTTATACGTATTATTCTAATATTAATCGAAATTGTTTTATAATTTAAAATAAATTTTGCATTTATCTTCATTTAAAGGATATATAACATATTAATCTTTATTTAATTGTAAATTACAAAAAAAGAGCAATAAAAATTGAGATATAATGTTGGAATGTCAAAAGCATTTCATGAGCAATTATGTAAGAAAAACCATGCTAGTAAAAACTTCTTTTTACTTCTTGCCTTTTGTCAGCATTATAATTGATACGAAATATTTAAAATTATAAAATAAACGTCATGTTCTTCGGTGCATCACAATATAATTATAATATATATATCACAATATATATATCACATTAAACGACTCGCGCCGCTAAAATTAAATACATATAAGAAATTGTTTCATTAATCGGAGAACATTGAAAATGTAAAGAATATAATATTTTACTTCGTTAATATTTCGACAGTTAGACGGTTGGCGCGCGACCTTGGAGTAAGGTACGGGGTGGCACGGAGCAGTGCGTCATATTTACGTGTAGTTACGACGCAGTTATGTTTACGTGTAGTTACGGCGCAGTCATTCCGTTACCGAGTATTCGTACAAGTAGTCGCGTGCGACTCTTTTTCACACTTATTTTTTGAAATCTTATCGCGAAGTATGCCAAATGTAATACGAATATTCACACAATACGATTATTAGTATGATTAATTATTCATTAAGTACAACGTTTCGTTTTTTTTATATTTAGCATTTTTCGCGATTACACGTTTAAAAAAAAACTGTGAAAAAGAGCGACACTACTGTCTGTATGAACGATATTAGTATGAACGAGTCATAGAAAAGCAACGTTAATGTTCTCATGCAAATAATGTTATTCCAGCTTTCAATTAATATAGTTTAATAATTTATTTTTTGTGCACCATTCGTTATATGATTCGTTAAAAAATTAACCGTAACTTTGGAATTATTTATCGGTAATAAAAAAAACATTTATCTTTTTATTAATCTTTAGCCTATTTTATTGACTTTAATCTTATAGACATCATCTATGTATAAATGTATAAATAAAAAATTCAGCCCTTTTATCTGCTCTGAGTTTATCTCACAATGATAATGAATTGCAGACGTAATATTTGTTTCTAAAAGTTAACCGATTGCATAGTAATTCCATAGTAATATAAATAATAGTTATATATTACATTTTTCAGATTATCTTTCCTCTCACGGGTACGACCTTGATGTGACGGGAGGACTCAGTACCCAGAGGATATTTACATGAAAAAAACGTTTTTTTCTCAAGTATCTAAAAATTTTCGGATACATCTAAATGTAATATATCGAGATAAATTTTTAGATATTGAGTAAAATCGTTCTCTTCGTGAAAAATCCAACGGCGAAGCTAACGTACCCTCGCCGCCGATTTACTTGAAAATGAACGAACCGCAGCCGGTTCGTCGCGTCGCGCGTTTCGGGAGTGCCGTTCAAGTTATAGGACTCAAATTATAGTCCGCGCGCGATTATATTTTATTATTCGCGAGTGTTTTACGCGAGTGTCCTGTGCGAGATGTTAATCATATTCTGAGAGAAAGAGGAGAGAAGGAGGTCTGGAGAGACATCGGAGCAACCTTGCGGTAAATATTATTTTTTTTCTTCTGTAAAATAATTAACTTTTTTTTGCTTGTTTTAAATAAATATATCTATAAAATAATTATATAAAATAATTCTATAAAATAATTATATATTCTTTAAAGTATTATATATATTCTTTAAAATAATTATATATATTCTTTGAAGAAGATCTCAGCAAAAATAAATTTGTACAAAATTTTTAAAT
>Ga0157364_1003196_pt1 | contig 15800 bp, 8 predicted proteins | sample AttsexASBM2_FD_111476 | JGI IMG/M metagenome (GOLD analysis project Ga0157364, IMG submission 111476) | Fungus gardens microbial communities from leaf cutter ant in Ribeirão Preto, State of São Paulo, Brazil - Atta sexdens ASBM2 | ecosystem: Host-associated > Fungi > Mycelium > Unclassified ...
CCATTATTTTTAACGTTTTTAAAAATGTTTTTAAAAACGTTTTTGAAATATTTTTAAAAACATTTTTAAAAATATTGTCTGCTGATTGAGAAGATAATAACAATTTTATAATTAATAATAATAAACTTTTAAAGTATATTTGGCTTACGTTTTTGTTTTAAACATTCATAACTTTTTCAATGCTAAGAAGAACGCGATCGCATTTCTCATAAAATTTCTCATAAGTATATAATAAATGCTACGAGCGCGATAGCGTAGATAAAATTGTTAAAAAATTTTTTTGTAAAAGTGAGAAATTAGATAATAATTGCGTGCTTTTAGTAGTATTATAACGCCTCTTGACATACAATTAAATCTATCTAAGTACTTCAGTACATCGAATTATAAGAAATGCTCTTAGAATTCAATGTACTTTATAATGTTTATCGCACATAATTATTGTCTGATTTCGCTCTTTTAGGACATTTAACAATTTTGTCCATGTAATTTAAAAACAATTCGATTCTCAAAAGGTTTAATCCATTTTAATTTCATTATTTTAATTTATAATTTAATATACTTAAAGCATGTGAAAGACAAAAAGAATGTGATAGAATGTGATGGGAAAGATAAGAAGAAACGTGTTTTTATAAACATATGAATGTTTCTGATCAGTGTGCTCCTAGCGTGTAAAGCGCCCGCATCTAATTGTGAACGTCGCTCCTGCCCGTCTCTTCTATGTGATCCATGATACACTAAATATTTCTTCTTGTATTTTAAAAACTAAACTTCAAACAAAATTATCATGAAATAAAAATTGTCTTACAAGTTCAGCGAAAGACTCAGAATTTTTGAAACATTAAAACGTTCGGAATTTTGAAAAATTTGAAACTTATGGCACATGAAGTGTATCACCCAGATTACACATTACTTTGATCAAGCAGTAAAATGCGCTTCTCAGTCATTGTTGAGAAAATCGACTTTAAAAAATTCCGAACGGGATATATATTAAATGTTGAATAAATTTAACGAATCTCAAGGCGCAATGCTCTTGTCTAGCAATCGCTGGATCGCTGGTTCGAGTCTTTACCAGCACTTTCTTTTTCCCTTCTCTTTTTTTGTTTTAATTTTTTATTTTAGATATAGTAAAAAGAAATCCATTATTTTTGCATGAAATTGAATAGAAAAATAATGGATTTCTTTTTACTACACCTAATATTTGTTATTTCTATGTAAAATCAATCAAATTTAATCAACGGATATTCAATATAAATCTTTTATGAAAAATGCACATTTTATTTATAACATAACGAAAACATTATAAATAAAATCGAATAAAATGAGAGTGGGCAACATTAACATATTTTTTTGCGTTAGGTTTTTTGTGTGCTCTCGTTATGTTGATTTCATTTTTTGCTTAATTTTGTAATTTAACTTGAAATTTTTATATATTTTTAAATATATGTATGTAATCAGGAACCCAAAATTCTCGAAAATATTCAATTCAGGGAACACAAGAAAATTTGAAATAGTGACAAATTTCACAGGTATTCAGTGAATACCTGGGTCCAAATAATCACATTGAATATCTGTAAAATTTGTCACTATTCCAAATTTTCCTTGTGTTCCCATGAATTAAATATTTAAAGTTTGGGTTCCTGATTACATACATTTAAAAATATATAAAAATTTCAAATTAAATTACAAAATTAAACAAAAAATGAAATATACATAACGAGAATACACAAAAAAATTCTAACGCAAAAAAAACTTGTTCAATGTTTGTCTGTTCTTGTTGTATGCTTTTATTTATCATATATTTTTGTTATGTTGTAAATGAAATATGTGTTTTTTAGAAAATATTTATATTGAATATCCATTGATTATAAATATGACTATAAATGTAATTTATTTTATATAGAAATAACAAATTATTAAAATAAAAATAAAAAGGGAAAAAGGAAGTGCTGACAGAGACTTGAACCAGTAGTTATTAGAGTGGGTATAAAGAGAGAAACGCCAATTAGCTGGAAGTCATCATTTTATGTCCTATATCTGGAGTATCTATGTGTCGTAATTCCTCGTCTTAATCACTTCTTTCTTTAACGATATCTCCTTTCTAATTAACAGTAAGGAGATACCGTATCTTGGCGAAGCCAATCAGCATTAAGCACATACATTGGCGCAACTCTGTTTATACCCACTCTAGCAGTTACTAAATAAGAACGCTATACGGGACATGTTGAAACTAGAGACTCTTTAATCAGAGACTGGCCAAGGATTTCGTTAAATTTCTTCAAGTAAGAAAGGAGTATAGGTTATTTCATTCTTCCATCAATAGCGGTGTATATACATCATGCATACGATCTCAGAAAGATTGCACTTTTTTTTGACAGGTTTCGGAATGCAGTTTACTCACTGAGCGATTGATTCTTATTTGTGGATCCATGAATAAGAACCAATCGCTCAGTGAGCAAACTGCATTCCGAAACTCATCGAAAAAAGAAGTTGCAACCTTTTTGTGAACGGTTGTATATATATCGTTATTGATGGAGGACCGAGATTTTACTCCTCTCTCGCTTGAAGAAATTTGACAAAATCCTTATGGCCAGTTTCCGATTAAAGGATCACTAGTTGAAACTTGCTCAACGTTCAGTGTATATATCCAGCTCGGAATTTTTCAATCGAATTCTCGACTATGGTTGAGAAGAACATCTTATTTCACGTATCATAAGTTTCAAATTTTTCTAAATTCTCAACGTCTGAGCCTCTCCTTGTTAGAATTGAGTCAGGAATATGTCTCTTCAGGGACACCTGGATTGTTTCAGATCATCCTATATAACTAATATCCAATGTAAATTACAATTCCGAACCGCTCTTTTAAAACATTTATTTCACGTTTATACGAAGTCCAATTATTCATCATTGTTCATTTATTCCATCAGATATTCACTCTGTGTATAGAGATTAAATCACGTTTATTAATTTCACAAACAGATATATTACATACATTCATTGAAAGATTACATAAAACGAAAATTTGATTGATATACTAAAATTTTTAAAGGATATCTTATGGATGTTTTTTATTTATGTGCTGTATCCATGTTATTATATAATTACTAGAAAAATAAGTTAATAAATTAACATAAATTGAAGAAAAATATTATTTTTATTAGGTTGAAATTCCGTCCGAGTATTTAGGGGATTCGGAAACGTCTCTTTTATATGAACAGTATTTGTCTCTCATTGACAGATTTAAGACAGTTCATAAAGAAAGAGAGATAGGTAAAAAAGTATGTGATTCTTGTTTTTCTCTTAAAAAATCTTGCTATACATGAATAATAAAATTTCTTTTTATTTATGTAGATTGTTGAAAATGCTGTTGAGCTTGCAACGGATCTACAAGCAATGGCAAAAGAAAAAGAAGTATGTAACAAACGGCGAATATAATTGAATCGGATCAATATAAGCTCTAAGACATACAGAACTATTTTCGATACAAAGGAAACGTGCAGACGTAATTAAAATAATAAAACAGTTCGTTTAATGTAAAAAACTTACACAACCGTCTCAAAGCTAGTCAAGGTCATTCTTTAGTAAAATGCCGAAAATTTGGTGTATATCACCCACCACTGAACCCAAAATCGCAAATGTTTGTACAATACAATTTGAATAAAATATCAAAGCTACATGTATATTTTAATGAAAGGATACAATATTATGATATGAAACAGACAATAGTAAATCAAGAGCTACATCTTCACTAAAGGAAAACAAGAGATTTATTTTTGTGATTAAATTTGTATGCAAGTTTAAGCATATAAATATCTTTCCACAATGGATGTTGATCTTATTTTTTGATCGTTACAATCATAATTTTGTGAACTATCATAATCATGTTCCTTAAAGAAGTCTAATATTTGATGTGTGCAGTTAGGAAAAAAATTCTTATCTGTCACTAAGTTATACGTTAAAAGTTATTTTCAACATTTTTTCCTGTCTCATTTTGTCATTAATCTACCCTACAATTTTGCACATGTCAAGTTTATTATTTCAACTTTATTAGGGACGGAACAGTAAAGTGAAAGGAGAGGGCAAAGTGTCAAATACTCATATATTCAAATATAGTATCTGAACATGCCACGGTCATGATTTTGAATATGCGTACAAGTCTTATGCTAAGCGATCGAATTTAGTTCAGCTGCGACAACTGAGAGATCCTATTATGCCTGTTCTATGATAGTCGCAAGTCATAAGAAAATTGGTCAATCACAGTTGAATATGAAAAAAATAATCAACTATGATTGATTAATTTCTTATGGATTATGATTTGCGAGATCCTATAATGCCTATTGTAAAATAGGCATTATAGGATCTCAGTGGAGCATATGTACAGTCATAGACATTGAGGTTGTTACACTGTAAATTTTGTACATTGCAACTTTTTGTTATACTTTTTTTTCAATGATTTTAAAACACGCAAAAGTTTTCAGAGTACAATCCAGACACACTCATGTGAAAAGTCAAATCGTATTTCTGGGCGAATAGTCAATACTAGAAATCTGAATTTCTACTGAACTAGTAATGATTCTGTTCAATTTTGTCGTTGCCAGCTTTCTACAGGATCAAATGATAATAATTGTGAAAAAGACACTAATGGAGAAGTTTATATATACATTTTATAGAAAACAATATTCATTCAGTAGAAATTCTATCTAGTGAACACAAAGTTACATATAACGTACGTGTTAGTTGTAATTTCTCACTTAATTATATAACCATGTATAACACATATGTTATGTTTAGTTACATTGAGTGGAAAATTATAACTAACAAGTACGTTACATATAATGTACGTGTTTATTGGGGCTTCGTTTCACGCATAGTGCGAATGATACATCATTTATCCTTTTTTAACATTCGATGAATAACAAGAATAGATAATTTCTGGTAATTATATCCCAACAAACGAGTACGAATTGGATAAATTATGAATCAAGTCTTCGAATTCGCGTTATCCGCGAAAAAGATATTAAATTTTGTAGAGACTGAATACACTGAATTCGTTTCTACGTCTCTAAATAAATATAATAATATAAATTTAACTTTAATGGATTCATATGGATTCAGAAATGAAATGCTAGTCTGCAATCCTAGAAAGTGATTTATTGTAGGAAAGCATGTATCAAGATGATCACAGATATATGAATCGTTTCTTTTCGAATGAGTTCTAGTACTATACACAGACTATACGACATTATAGATTCACGGCAACCGAGACTCCCGGATATAACTTGCACTGTCGTGGCTAGAGTTTGTCTGGAAATTACCTTGTTATTGTGGATCCGCAATGTTACATACTCTGTATATCACACTAGAATTTTTGTTTAGAAAGCAACGACTTATGTATATCATATCATGTTTGTCAACGATATCACTTGCCGAGATCGATGACTAACAGTTGATCTGCTATATTAGACAATTCTTCAATACTATTAAATTCAAACGAATTAGCCTTACGCACATTTATTGCGTTGAATATTGGGCAAAATACCAAAAGCAAATTACCAATATGTAAATACGGATTCAACCGGATTGGTCGCACGTTTCATTTCTATGCACATTGGATGAGATACAGAAAATAAATAACCAATCAATAATTACTGATTCAAGCGAATTACGGATAGAAAAGAATTTAAAAAATTCAAAACTTGATTCGACACTTCAATGAATAATTTCCAATATTTTTCAATTTTCTCATTTGTTAAGATTTAGCCCAATCACTTCAAAAATTAATGAAATTAGGCTTATTCGACGCGTTTTTGAATGAAATGAAAGAATCTGGCAGAAATAAACGTTGCCCCGCGAACCGAGATATTAAGTGTTAAAGTTGATGACTATTGAGATTAGGAAATCTGTCACAGTTAAAGTTCTACAGTCTCTAAGAACTTCCCTTCAGTGCTCTCTAACTTCTTCATTTCTATTGTCAAACATATATATAACGTTGTGTATAAAAATTTTCAGTGTTAAAGTAAGTTGCGTTGACATCTGTGCAAACATTCTCACTATATGTAATACAGGCTATTTCTTTTTAATATCCGCCTCTAATGTAAAAATGGAGAAAACTTCTCTAACTTCTTACAGTTCTGCATAGTAGAAGTTACGGAAGTTTTTCTGTATATCAAAGTAATAAAATTCTTTGATCTGAGCTAAAATGCTGACAACCTTTCTATTGGCTGTTTTGATGTCATTTGCGACTTAATTGTCAGTAATCCAATAAATGCTTAGTATTATTGATATATGGTTATATCGTTAGTAAGTCCAAATGGAAGATCTTTACGCTACTTTGGTATATCTAGAGTTTTAGACACGCAACACAGTGATATGAGCATGCCCTGCGGTCACCTTTACGAAAGAAACAAGGAAAGAAACAAGATGAACTATTCCCATGAATGCGCAATAGCCTAAAAATAGTGAGAAACGATAAAATAGTGAAAAAAATAGTGAGAACAACCAATGAAGGACCCATTTTACGAAAATCCAATGTGGCTCTGTTCATTGTTCTTTGATGGCAGCTTTTTGACACATTCGTGTCAAAAAATAAAAAATGTGCAATCTCTTTTTTGTTTAATAATATTGTTAAAGTTTCTAATATTTTTATATTTTAACAGTTTTTATTAATGTATCATTGTTATTTTTTCTTCCAGTACTGTGTTTTTATTAGTAATCATCTATAAATGCTTGAAATCTGCGCGTATAAAATGAACCTTCCATGATTGGTTGACAAGTCATATCCTTCACCACCATTATGGTGCAATGTTATTTCATCTTATCTTATCTCATCTTATTTCTTTCCACTATAATCGCCTTTTTTATGCTCTGTAACCTCATGCGCATACGTTTAGCTACTCTTCGTTCGGTTCAATAGAGAGTGCACAAAAATTTAAAATTAATCTTTATCAATATTAATGTCATTACTTCATTTACTATCAACGATTGTGGTTAACATATCTTGCTGTATGAAAAAAAATCATTCGTAGAACTATATTGTATAGGCCCAAAGTAAACGCGCAACAATGTTAACGCGTTAATGCTATAATTTATGTTACGCATAATATAGAATTTTAAAGACAAAAGCGCACTTTTATTGATAAAAGCGCGTTCTGAATACGGGCCATAATATACCGTGTGTTTTATTTTAATCGATTCAGGCAAATATCTCGAAAAATATGAAAGATGTAAAAATATGAAAGATATAAAAATATGAAAGATAGAAAAAATATTTCAGACAAAAATTGTATGGTTTCGAGAGGGACATAAGACAGTGCTTAATTTGACCTTGAATAATTGAAGGTCACATAAAGGTCATTTTTAATTTCTTAAATGGAACGCTTCATTTTTCATTTTATTTTCTCACAGCTTATCTCAAAAATTTCTCAAAACATTAAATTAAATGTTTTTTCATGACGTACTTTTCGAGTTATGAAACTTGAAAATCTCAGTGTGCCGGCATTAGCATTATCCAACGTGTTCGACTGATAGCTAAAACTTCTTGAATGTTATTCAGAATAATGTCTTGGATAACTTTTGTCAAGATCAAAGTCATTGGAGGTTGTACTTTTTATTTTCATTTTAGCATAAAAATGAATTTTTAGTGCAAAAATGAAAATAAGAGGTATCCAATGACCTTGATCTCAGCAACTGTTATTCAGGACGATTTTGGATAACATTTAAAAGGTTTTAACCGTCGGTCAGACACCTTGGGCAACCTTCAAGCATCATAACTCAAAAGGTATTTTATAAAAAGATATTTTTATTATAGTGTTTTGAAAAACTCTCGAAATGATTTACAAAAATGTGCATAAAAAGTAGGATGTTAGATTTAAGAAATTAAAGGTAACCTTCGCGTGACTTCAAGCAACTATTCAAGGTCAAACTAATGACACCATCTTATGTCCTCTTCAAAGTCCTATACAACTTTTGTCTGAAACATTTTTTTCTAACATCAAAAATAAAAAATTATTTGGGGTGAGACATTAAAATGGGATATCTTCTATAAAATGTTAATATTTATCTCATAAAGCAACACAATCAATGGTCCCTCTTCGATTTAAATGAGCTTTCAGTATGTTTTTCTATGGACAAAAATAAAAGATACGTATTTTTTATATTGGCTGATTTTTTATATTCGCATCTTAAAAGGATGAAAACCTCCCTTGAAAAAAAATCTTTTTCTCTCAAAGTGAATTATTTTCAAAACTATAAAATTATAAAAGATAGAAAAAATTTTCCAAAGTGAAAATTGAATGACTTCAATAGTAGTTTATAATAAAATAAAATAAAGTTTATAATAAAATAAAATAATAATAAAATAATTTTTTTTAATTAAATTATTTATTGTTACCCCCACCCCTATTTACAAAAATTTTTTAATTTTTATATGTTGAAGATTAAAGAGCATTTTAAGCTGAAAATAACGATATGTATTAAAATCACGTTCCGAAAAATCTTTTTTCAGATATGTACGAAATCGTCTCTATATGTATACGCGCTCCTTATGTATTCGTCTTATACCATGTTGTTGGCATGAAATAAGATGAAGACAAATACAATTTGTCACAGTGCAGTATCAGTACAGCAATGATTATTGAAATAAGTTTTTTAAATAATAATAATAATAATAATAATAATAATAATAATAATAATAATAATAATAATAATAATAGTATCAATAATAATAGTAACTTTGTTAAATTGCTAAAATCAGAAAAATCAAATACTTTTGATATATAAAAGAATGTACAAATATTTTGGATAATTAAAAACAAAGTATAAACAAAGAAATTATTACGTTTATAAAATTTTATTCATTTCATATTCATCGTAGAGCAGTTAATTCCATTGTTCAATGTTGACATGACATTGCGTCTTATTAATGCGATGCTATGCAGAAAATAGATTTGCTCCTATGCAGTGGGCCAATATTATATACATACAGCATTGATTGTGAATTATACAGGGTTAATACTGTCAAATTTTCGATGGAAATAACGTGCAAGTGTGTTTTTATCAATTCTTAACAAAGGTACTTATTTCATTATTAATATTTCATCAATCCTTTCTAATGTTGTTTATGCACAAAGAACATTCTAATAACATGTAAACTTGTTTATCCTGTTAATATTAATTTCTAATAACTCATGTAAACTTGTTCATTTCACTGTTAAGGACAATGTTCCAGCTTTCAGTAATGGATAAAGAAATCTGTCGCTTTATAAAGATGCCAACATTAATCACGATTAGATTCTGAAGATTGATGGTTCGAACTTATGGTCGAGGACGTTTATTTATTAGAACTTCTTTGAAGATCAGAAACTAATAAAGAAATTCTGCTGAAATAATATTACCAAGATCTCATGAGAAAATTTTCGAAGATTGAGATAGATAGGCGGAAATTAATTATCATTATTTGTGCACGAGAAAAATGTAAAGAAATATGATAATGTTAATTATTTCATAAATTTATTTTTATATTTACAGAATATGAATTAAGAAGTAATGCATGGGCTGTAAAAATTTAATATTGACTTTAATATTGAATTTCATACTGAAAGACAATAATTAATTACTTATTTTTACGATAAGTATTAAAAGCATTGCTGTTCAGTATCTTTAGTACTCCAAATAAGTAATTAATTACTCTTTCAATAATAAATTGACTAGTATTATTGCAAGAGTATATATATATATATATATATATATCTTTATATAAATTGTAACATCGTTTGTACAAAAAATTTGGAGAAATAAAAGTGTTTCTTCATTAACATATTATTATCTATAATTAATAATAACACATACTCTCTTACACATTTATAGAACTACTATCCAAAGCATATGATCCTATATTATAATTACTTTCCTTTTCTTAATATCTCTTCCTCGCTAATGTATTGAACCCTTCCTATAATAACACTTGGTCTCACTTCTCTTTGTATGCAGTCATTTGTAAATAAGTATTTCAAAGCATAATCTCTCGTCTATACAAATTTTTAACAAGAACTACAATATTTACAACAATGAATTGAATTGATTATCCATCTGATTGCAATGGACATTTTTAGAAGGTACTTATTGCTTATGACTAATTTGAGTCATTCTTATAATGTTGATGTACTTGATTTAATTTTTATAATAAAACATTTATACTACACACTCATAGATTCAATAAGAATTTCAACACTTCTATCTTTTATTGTATATTACATATTTATAATTTTCACACTATGTATGTCTATCTCTAATTTTAAGTTTCTAATGAAGAGGTCATGAACAGATGACTATTGCATTCGGCTAGCCAGTTTTAATACTAAGTTAATTGTTCGATCTCTATGTCAATTAAGTATTCAACATCGAATGACATTGATGTGAAAAGAAGGAACATGCAAATTTCGTACATTAAATTGCGTTTTACCGGAACAACATTGATAATGACTTAATTGTTTGATTGAAATGTCTGTTTTATTTTATTTTAGTTTAAATATGATTATATTATAGCAACTGTAATTCGTTATATTTACATTGTTTTTATAGAACTTCCTTTCTTCTTTATAGTACAAGACAGAAATTAAAGAAAAATACAGAATTAGTTTACTTTTTTTATTTGCAATCCTACGAAATAATAATTTTTAATTTATTGTTAGTTTATTATTTATATTAATATAATTTGATATTTGTATTAATATAAAATATCAATAATCAATATTTAATTTTATTTTGTATTTATTATAATTAAAACGTGAAACGAATACATATGCATACATACCATAGCTGAAAAGACATCCCTTTTTATATCAATAAATCTATTTTCTACGTAGCATTAATATATTATAATAAGTCGCAATGTCTTATTAATACATTAATATTGTTCATGTCAACATTGAACACTGCAATTAATTGCTCTACGATGAAAATGTTAATTGTATAAGTGGCAATTGCGGGAACATGCTAGAAAATATAAACGATGAATGATCAAAAATTAAACTAAGATATTGCCGAAAACGAATTTATTGAATATAATTAATATAAAAAAAGACTCTGATTGAAAATAAACTATAAACGCGGACGCGAGATGTTTGCGCGGAAACTGGCCTTGTCCGATAAGCGGTATGCCAACACGAAAAGGCTAAGGTTATTTATCCCGAAAATCAAGATATGTAAGCGCGATCGCGGATGTGGTCATCGGTCAAAAATTTGAAAGACGTCGCGTTATTTTGCCCGTTGTCTTACTGAATTTGAAACAGTATCTACCGCGAAGCAAATAGTATTAAGTGAAATTGTAATAAAAAACTGGTGAAATGTGCAAAAGGTACTAAATATATTTCTAAGTTAAAATTACAAAACTATTTCTTCTCGAAGAGAGATCCTCTGTGGATCCTCGAATGTACAGACCATGTACAACGACACAACAAAAATAAAATGAATAAAATTTTATAAACGTAATATCATCAAGGCACTAGTTTCTGATCAATTAAAGAGCACTTCTATATTGCCTTCAATATTTAAACGCAAAGAGGAAAATACAAACTTTGTTTTCAAATGATAGATCAACATTCAAACTTTAAGTTGGATTTGGAAAAATGATATAATAACCATAATTAAATTAATAATGAGATAAAATAGCCGTAAGTTACACTAATGTGGAACCAATTTCTAATCAGCCATTTTATTCACAGAATCAATTTCTGATCAGGTCAAGAACTAGATTCTGATCATAGATACTTTGTTACATAAAAAGATTAAAAACTCTAAAAAATAATGACACTCATTTTTTAAAATAATTATATATATTTTTCAATCTATTGTTACATATATTTGATAAATAAATAAAATATAGAAATTATATTAATAATTAATTAAATATTTTTTAATTTCCATATTTTTAATATAATACCTAGATTAATATATTTTTACAACTGACTGCTGTTAATAATAATTATAATTTCCATTATTAATAGAATAAAAAAAAATGTTTCTTATGAACCATTATTCATTTTTTTCTAATTAATAAATTTTTTTATTTTCTCCTTTTCTTTCTCTTTTTTCTCTAATCTCAATTCCATTCTTAGTCTTTTCTCTTCTTCTATTTTTTTCTTTTTTTCATTGAGATCTTAGTGATATTCTCCATTCGTCTGATGTAGCTACTGCAGGAATTTTAATTTTTTTTCTCTTTTTTAAATTCTGCATTTGTTCGAGCCAAAAAAAAACACTTCTTGAATGGAGATGGCATTTTTAGGTCATCTGTTGAAAAATTTATATATAACATAAATAATCGTTTTATTGTGATTATAGAATAATTATTTTAAAAATTAATAAGAAATTCAAACTTTTTTTTAGAAATTTTGAGGTTGGGTAACCTTTTCATCCGGATTTATAATTGAGTCAAGAGTTTTGTTTTGAATTTTTTCTTCTACATTCAAACATTCTGCAGGGTTTAAATTTTCATCGTTAATAACTGATGAATTTTTAATTAAATGTAGATTCTCAAATAGAAGCATTCTGACTTCCTTCATTCGAACAAGCTTGTGTGATTAACTGATAATACTCTGAAATAATATCTCTTCAATTGTTCCATTTTTATAGATAATTTTTCTTTTTTCTTTTTTCATAAGTGCAGATATCAGAACATCAATAATATTTTTTGAATAGTTAAGACAATAGGTTGTGAATAGGAAGAGGAAGAGATTGACATTTCTTCTGAATCATTTTCTCCAAGAGAAATTGTAACAGAGATATCATAATGTTTTTCTGAAGTTACTGTTAGTTGGATTTTCTGTTAAAAATTATAGAACCGATAAAAAAATTATTCTCTAGTGATAAATAGAAATCGACCGAGTTAATGTAACAACATAATGTATTATAGTAGAGAGCGCTTTAAGAATCGGTCAAAGTTGAAAGTTTCGAATAATATAATATTCTAAGTTTATGAATTCAATCTCAAATGACTGTGCGAAACGTTCGGATAATCACGCATTAAGAGACAATCAATCTGAGATGCTAATAAGTGCGAGCCAAAACGTTCGGACAATCGCGAGTATATAATCCCCCCTTATTTCAAATAAAAAACTTTTTGCGAAAAATTTTACCTCAGCCATTCGGATCTGGGACCTCTTCCAATAAGGGAAGTCGGGGGATTATATATACTCGCGATTGTTCGAACGTTTCGGCAATTATTGTGTTTTAATGTCCGAACGTTTTGGCGCACAGTCACATTTGAGATTAATTAAATTCATGAACTTAGAATATTATATTATTCGAAACTTTGACTGATCCTTAAGGCGCTCTCTACTTTATTTTCCAATAATATATATTCGAAATAGTTCAAGAAAAATGTAAAAAATTATATTATATTATAAAACCGATCTTAAAAATATACTGACAATGGTACACTAGATGTATAAAAAAATCAAATTGTAAATATTGAATTATGAGTATTAAATTGCAAATTTATAGATAAAATTCTAATAATTAAATTGTAAAATCTAAAATTGTAAATAAGATATAAAAATTAAAATGTAGATAATAAAAATAATTATATGAATATTTTTATCGTTTTCTTTATCAAAATCTTAATTATCATCTCTACAATAATTTCTTGATTGTTGAGTGATGAATTTTCTTGAGTGGAATTTTCTTTACTAGTAGTTTTTAGTCAGAAATAGAATAAATTTTCATCTCGAATCTCTTCTAAAATTCCAGTTTTATTCATCTTAAAACATTCCAAAGTTTTTCAAGAAATGTTCTTTTCTATGAATCGTATATTTTTATCTTCTACTTCTTCATTTTCTATAGATTGATTCATGTGAGTTATTTCGAATAGAGAAGCCTTGAATAATCCACAGCATCTGAAAAGAGATGTAACCCTCAAGCCTTGAATCCGTTTCCAAATATTCTTTTTGTGTATTCGAGCATACTGACAGCTTCGTTAAGAAGAGGAGCAAAACTTGCTTTGTCCACTGACATTCCATGTTTCATTCTCGATGTTGCGACAACTTTATTCCAGTTCAATTTTTATTGATTTTGGTCGAAAAAGGGCAACGTCCATTGATAGAAGATGTATTGTATTTAGATATAAAGCAATTAATTCAATTTTATGCTGGACACAAAAATCATTGAGAGCTAGTGTCTAGTGAGAACAATGACCATCGACAAATAGAATTATAAAAAACTCCAAATGATTATCAAGGCAATCATTTATAAAAAACACTTATTGCGTATTCGTAAAAACTCTCTTGGGTCATTCATTCATTTTTTGAGTAATTAAGAGACCATTCTGTTGGAGCTGCTGCAGCTATAAGACCAGGTAGATGTGGAGGATCATGGGAGGAGCCAGTTGTTCGTCTGCATTGCCAGTGATAAGAACTGTGAGATATTCTTTTTCATCTATTCTGATTCAAATATGAGTTATTTTCTGATTCTTCAATGTCTTTTTTAGATTTTGTATTCAGTAAGAAAGCAGTAAGAAAATTCATCACAATTGAAACTCCTCGTATCACTGATATTTAACAAATTTTTAGATTATAAATACACTTTTATGTCTTGAAATTATGGACATCTTTCTCTGACACTTCAGCTCTCCTAAGGGAAATTTAAATTTTATGCTAACTTCAGTGACACTTGTGAATGATGATTGAGAAAAGACTGATACCATCATTTTGAAGGTCTATTGTAAATGTGTTTTTCATTTTAAATCTTTGACTAATTTCAAGAAACTGTTCAATAGCTGCTCCTTTGTAATGCAGAAATCATTCACACTCATATGCAAAATCCATTCAACTACTATATTTTCCTCTTCTGAAGTAAGAATTGTTGCAGGACCTGATCTAGCATCCATTGGATATATGCCATGACGCTAGTAATGTTGAGAAAGGCACGTTGTACAATTTACTGGTTGCATGCACTGATAATTTTGTCAAATTTTGAATGTCGTTCAGAATTTTCTCTTTTCATATTCTCTGGATTATATTTTTTGTACACATTTTTTTCTTTTGATATCATTGCAGCGTGGATTCTATTTAGTTAAAGAAAAGATAAACATTTATTATCAGAAACTTTACAAAAACAAACCTTTTCTCATATATTTAAATCGAATTTATATATGTATATATATATTAGGTGTACAACTTTGCTTCCGTCGTTTTTTTCCGAAATTCGAGGCTTTATTGCAAAAAACTGGTTATACGGTTACTGGTTATATATGATTCAAAGTATTGTCCATCGCTGGCCACTACTTTCTCCCATCTTTCGAGTAGCGTACGAATCCCGCGTCGAAAAAACTAGTCATCTTTTGAGGCTATCCACAAATCCAATTTTTTACTTCTTCATAAGACCGGAAGTGCTGGTCAGCCAGACCGTGTGCCATTGATAGAAACAAGTGATAGTCAGAGGGAGCAATGTCTGGAGAATACAGCGGGTGGGGTAGGACTTCCCATTTCAACGTTTCCAAGTATGTCTTGACCACTTTCGCAATATCGAGTATTGTCATGCTGCAAAATCACTTTATCGTGTCTCTCGTTGTATTGCGACCGTTTGTCTTTCAATGCTCGGCTCAAACGCATCAATTGCGTTCGATACTGATCGCTTGTAATTGTTTCAGTCGATTTTAACAGTTCATAATACACTACGCCGAGCTGGTCTCAAATACAGAGCATGACCTTGGAGCCGTGAATATTCGGTTTGGCCGTCGACGTGGAAGCATGGCCGGGAACTCCCCATGATTTTCTGCGCTTGGGATTATCGTAATGAACCCATTTTTCGTC
>Ga0157364_1003198_pt1 | contig 15798 bp, 7 predicted proteins | sample AttsexASBM2_FD_111476 | JGI IMG/M metagenome (GOLD analysis project Ga0157364, IMG submission 111476) | Fungus gardens microbial communities from leaf cutter ant in Ribeirão Preto, State of São Paulo, Brazil - Atta sexdens ASBM2 | ecosystem: Host-associated > Fungi > Mycelium > Unclassified ...
ATATTTTGTTTGTCTGTGGTAGAATTAAAACTAATAATGTTAATAAAGCTTTTTGTTTATACTTACAAAACTGATTAGACGAATCCAATGACAATATACAATAAAGCAGGTTTATCGTAGGTACCAATTGGAGTCGATTGATACAGACAATTAATTGGATATATGGTAAGTCTTTGAATTCTGCTAATGCAGGCACAACAAACATGCGAATAGGATCGGACAGTCTGGGCGAGAATACGCTTCTGCACAGTTCCCGCAGCACGAGCGTGGAGAAGTTCTCCCTGTGGTTCACGTAAGAAATCAAATCGACAGGCCGTTTGATCATGTCCAGTAAACACTTGGAGATCGGTGTAGGCGCGACCGACGTCATCTCCGCCATCGGCGGTACCTTCTCATCCAGCAGCTTCCTCAACTGCTCGAAGTAATTATGTTGGATCAGGTAGACAAATATACTTTCTAGATGCCGATAAGTGTGTTTAGATGCCGATAATGGTAGCACCTTCTCTGTATCTTCTCGCGTTGTAAATACTTCCAGAACTCGTAATGGTATCGCCAGGGAGTATGCTCCATCTGGCAGCGTTTCCGTGTTGTATCGCATACACATGCGAAGAATCCATCTGTACCGAACAATATATTATTTAAAATAAATACCGTAATGAACGTTTCATAGAAGGTCCCTATTTTGTAACTCTTAACAGTGTCATTAAAAATTACAAAACAGAGATATAAGAATCATTTGTTTAATATAATTGTTTTTATAGAAACTGATATATTCTTTAAATAGAGAAGAAGATGGTATTATGGCGTCAACATCGAGCTGCTGATCAAATAATTCCATAAATAATTATTAGAATTCTATCCAATCTAATAGCGGAGATATTAAGAGGGGCCATTATATCTACTTGGCCATAAAACTACCTTTTTTTCTATATATTGTAATATTTATATAATAGTTTACCGCAGTCTCCACAGCCATTGCGACGAACTTATTGACTTCAATTTAATTTCTCTCTGGTGCTTCAAAAAGTGCTGAAGAACCCATATCAGTCTATTAGTGTCTAAGATGTGATTATAAAAGAATAACAACTTTCGTAAGTACGGCACTAGTTCTTCTAGGCTCAGGTTTCTGCGTCCAGCTGCTTGTTGCGCTTCATCAAACTCCTTCCTCTTCTGCGCGCACATCAGCCTCCTGGTGACGAAGCTGCGTATGCGCGCTTGTATTTTCAGCGCCGCATCATGCTTCTTGCGCTGTTGCTCCCTTTTTAGTCTCTCTAACTGTGCGTGTTGCAGGAGAACGGCTCTCTCGTCTCGTCTGCTAGCACCTGATAAATTCTGCTGTGGCTTGCGCCTATAATCTCCCTCAAAGCTATACATGATTCATGATCAGTTGCTCGATAGTTGAGTTTATCTCTGAAATATTTATTAAATATATCATATACTTAATATACTTAATAATAATTATATGTATAAAACAAATAAAATATGAAATGCAATAGCAATGTATAATTTTTTCTCGCATAAAACAATCATTTACATATCTAAAACAAAAATTATAATTTTGTAAAAATGTATCGATTTTGCTTATATTATAATATGTTATGTTGATTTATCGAATAAATTATGTATTTTTTTTTTAAATGATGATTTTGCTTTTTTCTGTGTAAAAGAATTATTGCTATCACATTAAATATCTTTTAACACAATAAAAATATCAATACAAATCAACTTTATTTTGATACTTGACTATATACAGCTGACTTTGATAATTCAAGTCTCTATAATTATAACTATATGACATTTATATATATATAATGATAACTATATAATGATAACTATATAATGATAACTATATGACATTTATAATTTTATATAACACAAAAATAATGTAAGTTGTCATTACCAAGTTATCAAAATCAATTGTACATAGTCAAGTATCAAAATAAAGTTGATTTGTATTGACATTTTTATTGTATTAAAAGATATTTAATGTGACACTATAAATAGTTTTACTATAAATTGTAGTAGTAAAAAAAATAGTAAACTGTACAAAAATAGTTTTACTACTAATACAATTTTGTAGTTGATACATGTAATTACTATTTTCAGAAGACTTCAAAACGTAAAGTCAAAACATTTACATTTTTGTTATTTTATATATATATATAAATAATAAATAAATAAAATAATAAATAAATAATAATAAAATAATAAATAAATAAATAAATAAATAAGTAAATAAATAAATTTTATATACACTCATCTATCCAGTATTATCTTGTATTGGCACTTTTATTGTATTCCATTTAATTCCTTACAGCCAAAAATATTATAATTTTAATTTATAATTTTAATTTGATAAGAAGTCTTATTGTTTAAGCTTTAATATATAGTGAGTGAATTGTTCTCGACATTTTAACTTGATTAAATGCAGGGTTGGCTAAATTAACTTTTTTTTAAAACTAAGTTAAAGTTAACAATCTTGAAAATTTAACTTAGTTAAGATGTAAGTTAATTTATAATGAAATTAATTGAATTAAAAGTTAATAAAAAAAATTAATTGAAAAGTTAAAAGTTAAATTTGTTTTTTTATATTTTTTTAATTCATGATTCCAGGATTTTAGTCTTACAAATAACAGAAATAACAAATATATACTTCATTTAGAAAATACTCTATATTTTATTTACATATTTTATTTATATATACTGTTTAGTATATAAGACTATGAATTCGACTATGAATTATGAATGCTGGCTTATGATATGACTAAAGCTTCAGACACAATACAAGGGAGTAGCGATAATAATAGATTTCAACCTATCAGAAACTAGATACATCGAAATACATGGTTTCTGACAGATTGAAATATATCGATAGTGTAATTTGAAATGAGATGAAAATTACAAAAGTGAGCAAATTCACTAGAATATTTATGATTTCATTGGTCAACACTTAGCAAATTTGCTTACTTTTGCAATTTTCACTTCATTTTAAGTTATCGCTATTGTCGCAATATTATGTCTGAGACTTACTTTAAAGAAAAAGTTAATTTTTAAATAAAAAATTAATAGTTACGGATAAAATGTAACTAAATAAAGTTAAAAAGTTAAAAATCTAAAATGTAACTAAGTTAAAATTAATTAATTTTTTAACTTTTTAAGTTAACTTTTATCTTTTTAACTTAGCACTAACCCAATCCTGAAATTAAATGTTTTGCTTATTATATTAATAATACAAAATCTAACGTTATATATAATTATTATTCTGTTAAATATACTATAATTTAAAGATTCAATAAAATTTATGCGTCCTGCTTAATCATGCTTGGCAAGACTCAAAACTTACCTTCAGCGCAAATTAAAGATAACACTCGTAATAATTACAGCGACAATTACATCATGTTCATTCCTTTAAAAGAAATTGACGGGACATTGTCTGTAATTAAGATTCTCATGTTCCCCCTCTTCAACGTAAAGTCCTCTCAGAGCACGAAAGTCTTGTCAATTTTCAAACTTCGGTTGGTGTTCGAAGGTTAAACACAATCGAAGATTTTTGACGCAACGTTCTCAATCTAATGGATGCCGCGATGATAGATCCGCGATATTCTACGATACTCTGTCGATCTTTCACGGTCCATCGCCGGACAGAGACAATGACTCGCGACGGGAGGTCAGGAATGTGTGTATGGAACCTACTCCGTACACGTCTAGTCATCGAAGCTCGCCATGTTTCGACCCTTCGGCGAAATCCACATTTGTCAATGCTATCTGCTCGACTTTGAAGTCCGAAATCCAATCACTCCAATCTTTTGTTCCCCGTACACCAGCGCGCCAATGTCCATTTTAGTGATCTGGAAACTAAGTTCCGCATTTATTTTACGAAACTGTCGATAAAATCGTAACAAGAAAGAAGGCCATATCCATTCCATTTCTTAAATGAGTACGTGTCGAATAAAAATGTATATAAATGTATATAAAAGGAAAACTCTAAAAATACAGTTGTATTTTTATTTACTATGTTTCATTGTCGTGCAATATCATAATTATTTACTATAAGTTCCATCGTTTTCCGAAAGACGTTAATGTTAAAATGGTGAAAAACTTGTAGAAAAAAATGTCAATGGGCGAGTTCAAGCGGTAAAACAGCTAAGCATCAATCGCCAAGCAATTGAATATGATTGGTTGGATCTATAAGTAACAACCAATTATGTTCATCTGCTTGACGAGCCAAGCTTTGTCAACTCGAATGCGCCCAATGTTAAAAAATGTATGTATATAATCTCTTGGCGACACGGTAATAAGTTGCACGTCACAATATATATCAAAATTTGTACATTGCTTGCGCTCAAATCGACAAAGCAGCTTGTCTCGCCGAGCAAATGAATATAATTGATTGTTATTTATAGATCCAACCACTTATATTCAATTACTCAGTAAACATGCCTAGCCGCTTTGCCATCTTGACGCCCATTGGCTGCGTTCAACAGAAAAAGCAGCTTTACACTGTTGTAAAATTCTTAAATATATGATTGGTTTACACTCCAGTGAGGAACTAAGAGCAAAACCAATTATATCAAAGAATTTAACACAAAGCTATTTTTTCTGCTAAATCTTCTTTTTTGCAGCTAATGAATATGATTGGTTAAGTTACTTATAGATCCAGCCAATCACATACAATCGCTCGCGGCGAGCAGATTAGCAGTTTTGTCCGACTTGAATTGATAAAAGCGGCCATTGATAAAAGCGCCTATCGGCAGGAGGTAAGGGGAAGTAGATGTGTTGCGCAGTGCAGCGCGCATGTGCGGGTGGGAAAGTTGGTCTGTGAATCGCGTCGCGGCGACATCGCGCCGGACGCGGACGGATCCGAAGGACGCCGGGAATCGCGAATCGGCGAATGGCCGGCGCGTCGCGCCGGGCGAGGATGCGGGAAGATGGCGACGGCGGTGGAGTCGTGCGAGGTGAAGTGCGCCGACGTTCCGCGCGACGTTGAGAACGCGACGGCGGATCGAGCGGATGAGCCGCGCGCGGCGACGCCGCGCCGGCAGGCTGAGCTTTACCGATTTCGCGCCGCTGACCTGCTGTACTACGCGTCCTCGATTGCTTTCTTTCTCGCGGACGTAGCAACAGGTGAACAAAGAGTGGCCACATGCATATACACACATACACACACGTGCACGTGGCACACGCGTGTGCGTGCGACACGGGGTGTCCTGCGATTCTCGTAATTTCGATCCGGGTTGACAGGTCCTTTCGAGGCACAGTCGAACACCGTGAAGTTGCGGTCGAGCCAAACGGAGCGAACTTCAGTTCGATTGCAAAATTTTGATGCGTAAATTACGTATTTATAAATTGATAAGATACAATAATTCTTTGAGGCGCAATCGAACGCCCTGAAGTTGCGGCCGAATGGAACTGATCGAATTTCGATTGCAAAATTCATATTCTTCGATTATTGTCAAATCTACTTCGATGAAAAATTTGAAAATTTGATACGAATAAAGTACCTAGGAGCCTCGGCAGTTGTTCGTGCGTAAATCGTGTATTCATACTCACTTAATTGTCAATTCTCAATCAATTGGGATGTACTTATCAAACGAAGGTAAACGCAGAAAATTTAAATTTTAGTTAGAGCTTCCATTTTTCGAAGATATATACATATAATGTTGACCATTGCAAAAAATCGCGCTGAATAAGAAATTGTATCGATATTTCACGGTAAGTTAATTCGTGAAATCTGACACTAAAATTTGAGATCGCGGGACATCCTATATGCTTACGTCAGCTTTGTTTATGTCAACGCTGGTAAAAAGTATCGCGATTGCAAAATTACAACTTTTCAAAAGAATATTGTTGAATACCACAATCTTTTTTTTTAAAGTTTTCATGTATATCAAGATTAATGAAAATAAAATCTTAAAATAAATACTAAAACATAGAATGTTGTAGGTTTTTAATTATATTTTTATATCGTTAATGTATTATTTTATACGTTTGCATTTTTAAAATGCAAAATATTTGCTAAAATAGCAAGAAGAGAGGAGAACTTATACATTTTAGACTTACAATTATAATTAACACAATAAATAATTCTAACAATTATTTTATATTTGTATATAATTGATATTAATTATAACTTTATTTTTACAATATTTTACAATTATAATTATAATTAACACTATAAATAATTATGACAGAACGCGATACTTTTTGCTAACGTCTTTCAATGTGCTTTTTGTGCTGAAATCGTGTAAATGTCACATACGTGATAAAACTTGTTTTGCACACTTGCTCAAAGCATGCGCGGGAAAGCTTCTGTCTTCGTAAACCGAACACCTTGTAAGATATTTTTCGCACACACAGACAGCATTGTATGTGTGGAATACCTTTTGCAAGGCCACTTAGCGTGGGGATGCTTTGTAATGGGTTTCACCGTCTTACCCGCTTGTGTTACCCAACTATTTAGTTTGAGATGGCATCGCAGCGACGGTTCCCTACGGACTGTTCACTGGTTGCTGCACATCCTCCTACTTGGCTTTTTGCACAGGTATTTTATATTTATTTTTGTGCAGTTTTTCCCATAAATTCATTATTCGTAAATTAATGTGTACGAACATAGCATATATTCTCTACTAATAATGAATTATTCAATCAATTTATATTTATTTTCAGGTATTTGACCTTGCTTTGTACTGCGATGCACTCTTTGAGAAATAAGTCCGGCTTCAGCAAGGACAAGAATTGGGTATATCGACAAGAAAGCGATATATGTATGTTGCACTTGTTTAAGTCATTTATGGGAGCTGCTCCGCAGTTGATATTGCAGCTATATATCATTGCGATGTTGAAACACGCACCGTTTTGGACGAGTAAGTGTTCTCTTTAGTTTTAAATTATCTTATTTTATACTTTATATAATACAATGATGTATGTGTGTACGTGTGTTTAAATGTAAATATTAATATAGGAGAGATCAAAGCTCGTTATAATAGTTTTTCAGTTTTGGCATTAGACTTTCTAAACAAACAATTATTATTAAGAAAACATACTAAGATAATAAAAGAGAGAATCTTTCTTTATCTTTTTATATCACAAATAATACAAAAGTTGCAATAACACTACTGCAACATTGCATCAACATTGCATGTTGCAGCAATATTGCAGAGATTTTGCAGCGATATTCCTGCAAATTCTGCTATATGTGAAGGGAAAAGCTGAAGAAAATAATACAAATTAAAAAGCTTGAAAAATCTGCTTGCTTCATCTTGAAGATTTTTTTTTTTGCAATATTTGATTTAAATAAAACTTAGGAAGAATACCTATGTTATAAAAGAGATATTTTACAATAACTTTTTCATTTCTTTTTTATTTCTTTCACGATAAATAAATGGAATGTAATATTTGCCGAGTCTTAGTTTTTCTTTGTTAAGTCCCAATGTTACAAGGGATTTAAAATCTAAGAGAAACAAAAACGCATTTTTTAAAATGATATTTATTCAACATACATTTTAACAAATAAAGTATTTTCTTTAAGAATCTGAAAAAATGAAAAAAATTTTTTAAATTCTTACATTAAAATATCACATTTAAAATGTTCATGAAGTTTTATTATCTCTTCGTCAATATAAAAACATCATATAAAAACCGAGTTATCTGGCAGAGACATCGATAATATTAAACAGACGAATAGTTGAACAATTTGTAATCGTTCTCATAAATTTTGTAAACCTCATTGAGAAGCGATCGCGGTATCCCCTTGATGTAATCATTTAGTGTTTTCCTGGTGGTCGTGCCCAATGGATTAATATTTCGCGAGTAATTTGTCTCATATAGGTATCCGTTCAGATTGGCATCCTGTATGAAAAAGTTCTGATCCCTGTCCAGAGTTTCGAACTTCATAATGTAGTCGTAATTGATCATGCAAGGCTCACAGGTGCGATAATATGGCACCCAGTGCTCGTCAAAGTACTTCTCACTGACTATAAATTGTAGAAATTCGGTAAACGTTGGTTCTAATCTCGTCGTGTTATCGAATTCACGATATTTGAGTACAATGCGCCGGCCGAAGCGTTTATAATAATATTCGCGATTCTGCATATGCTCCAACTTGTCTCTGTATGCGGATAAGAGACGTTCCAATGGATGTCGCACAATGAGGAACTTCTTTGTTTTGCTCATTTTCTAAAAATCATTTTAAAAAGTTTGCAATTTAACTTGTCATTCTTTATTTAAAAATTCTTTGGAATAAGATTTGATTCTTTTATCTAAAAAACTATTATTATATTTTGTGTCTAATAATTAACTCTTTTGTTAGGAATATTTTAAAAAATTATTTTATAAGATTCTTTTTTATTGTTATGTAGATTTTTTGCTATCTATAAATTTTTTATCTAAGATTTTTTTTATTGCTATCTACAGATGATGATTAATCAGTCATGGATTTAGGAATTATAAAGTACAATTTGTACCTCATAAGTCTTATTAAAATCTGCATTTTGCTGAAACTTCTGCCTCACGATATCGCTGATCTGCGTAAGATTGCGACGCACCAAGTCTATAGTAGCGTCCGTCAAAGTGCCTTTTAGAACAGCGAAGTAATTCATCCATGTGGAACTCGCCGCCTTGTATATCGGACACCATGATACGTTGTGTTCCCTTCAAATTATTTTGAATCAAAATTATTTGTAGACAAAATTATTGCATTTTTTAATATCGTTAAACTTTCTTGCAATTTGACGCGAAAATTTGATGAAAATATTTTAATCCTTTCGAATTAAATTCCTACATTACGCTAAAAAAATTAAGAAATCACTTATTTTGCCCTCCAAAAATAGACAATTTTCAAAAGAGTGTAACTTTATCAAAAATTGTCATTTTAAAGCTTGAAGTCTCTACTTTTCAGGACAATATATTAAAATCATTATCTAAAGTGTCATTCTGAAAAAAAGTAGAGATTTCAAGCTTTAAAATGTTTTTTTAATCATTTTATTATGATAAATTTGACAAAATTACACTCTCTTAAAATTCCCTACTTTTAGAAGGCAAAATAAATAATTTTTTTTTAGTGTAGTATATATTTTATATCTAATGTATAATTTTTAAGAAACTTTTTAGCATCTCTCTCGCTTACGTGTCGATGATCATATTCGTCAGCGTAGCATCTGTATGCGATTTCTTCGTGTCGATTGTCTCACACATTCGTGCCACCCACCACCTTCTCCTGTTCAACTCACGCTTAACATCCTCCATCTGGTTTCGTGACATCGGAGCTCGCAGCATTATTCCAGGCGCGACGGCGCGTGCAATAGATGCATATTTCGGCGATGCATACCTCAACGATGCGACCGACTCTATGTTTGTCTCCTCCATATGCGTTAAGTTCACTAGTATTAACAATGTCATAATCGTCGCTAATATCGCGACTGATTCTATCACCGTGACTTGTTTCTACGAATAAAGAATCATTTTTTTTTCTCCGTGTGAAGAATTGTAAAAAAAAGAAGCGCGGAAAAATCATGCGAGGATTACATAGCATCAGAGAAGAAGACACAGTTGATCTGGGACATCTTGTGGTTCATATTCATACTTCGCTTTTATCAATAAATGCGCGATTTATTTTGTAGATTCTACAATATATGTAAACATGGAAAGAACAATTTTATTGGATGATCAAAAACTGTGCTGGATATAGAATTGAAAATAATTTTGAAAAAAAATTTTTGCAGTATGCTTATCATTTTTTAATTTCCAACATCATTATTTTGATGGTCTAACAATTATTTTAAATCTATATCCAATAATATTTTAGATCTTTCAATAAAATCGTTCTTTCCGTATATATTAAAGCGCAGTTATCGATAAAAATGAAACATGAATCTTCATGTTCCTACCTGTACCGATGAAAGGAGTTTTTTTGAATAGTAATAAAAGCCGGTTTTCAGTTTCGGATAAACCGTCGAATTTTTATTTTCATTCGACGTTATTATTTTATGCGATGTGTGCATCGTGCCTTGTCACGTGTATGATTCACTTGCGATAAAACACCATTTCAATGAATCGCTGAAGAACACTGCTGGAAATTATGTTGTACCAGTGTACCATCGATGCTGTGCTCGAAAACCAGAACATTTGTGAATCCGTAACGAATACACGTATACTATTCTTTCATTTCCTCTTTCATGACCCGCCTCCGCAGATAACAGGAAAAAGGAAGGAATATCAGTCTGTTTATCTATTTATTCCTGAACAATGTATGAACGCAACGATACGATGACAAATTCCACAAGACGAGGGACTCTCTCGTCCTCCTCCACAGTTTTAAATATAAAAGCGACTAAGAGTGCGAAGCGTTGCGAAGTAATGTCGAAGCGTATTCAAAAATAGCCGAAAAGAAGGCAGTAGTCCATCACGGACAATAGTTACAAAAATATATAATAGTGCTTTGGTATCTTTTATTTTATTTTTTTTATTACACTTCTCAATTATCTCCAAGTTTTGTTTAATGAATAATAATAATCGCGATATTATTAAATAAATATCTATCATTCTCAACGTTCTTTTTTTTTAGCATTATGGAAGATATATATGGAAGATATATAAATTATAATAATTAAGGTAATAAAAAATATCTCTTGGTATATTTTTGTATTTAAATTAAAAAGTATTTTTATAATTAGTATATTTACAAGTTCAACTCTTCGGGAAATTATGGCTGGGTCATTCTTGATCCGTACTGTTTATTGGATAATTAAAAAGTTACACTCATATAAATAGTACGTAAAACAGCAATAAAAAAGTAGCAATTTTTCAGTTTTTTATATTTTTGCCTAATATAAAAAGGAAATAATTTTTGAAAATCAACAGTAATTTTTGAAGATCCAGGTCTCGAGTGATCCGGTCACCACCAGCCAAGAGTTAGTATTGTTATTAATGTAATTAAATTAACATATGCAATTTTTGCACAGGCGCTTCCGCCGTGACTTCCTTCTGCTCCTTAACGTGGGCTGTGAGTACATACGTTAAGGCCATGCACAATATCAATCGCGAGCGCAACAACGTGACTTGGGTCGCTCTCGCCCTTCAGGCTGTTTGGCGAAGCAGTATGCTGATATCAAGATTCATAGTTCTGGTATTAGCGCTCATCTTCTTGAAAGCATGGTTCTTTTTATTTTTGGGTGAGTTTTTATCGAGAAAATCCTGTAATTAGAATACAGAAGTTCATATTACATTCATATGAAATAATTTAATTGTTTACTAAGGCTCAGTTTTACAACTCACGGTTAACGCTTAACCGAGGTTCAATTTATTTCTCATCTTTTTCCAATTCTAGCATTAGAAAATTAATCATGAGTTGTGAAACTGGGCTTAAGTCTATTTTAAACAAAGAAAGTCGATCTTTATAGAATACAGATTAAGTGGACTGATTATAAATTACAATACATTGAGTCGCTCGTCTAAATATCTCAGAACAACACGCTGTGACGCTGTCTCCTATTTTCAAGTAATCGTCATTTTCCAGGTCTGCATTGGTTTATCATGACAATCTGGGTGATCTTGCAGAAGACAAAGTTCTGTTCTACCGCGTGGGAAGAGCGCATCTACAATTGTGTCATCGGACTAATCTACTGCTTTGACTTCTTTAACTTGCGCGACGACAGATCGCGCTACCGCGTGCTCATCTTTTACTCAGTGATCGCAGCGCAGAATGTGACCTTTCTGATCATATACATGTTACATGTCGGAGAAACTATCGCGATGATCATGATTGCGTCCGTGATAGTCAGCTGTATGCTCATCGGTCTGACGAGCATGTCACTATATTATGGCAAATTTCATCCATCAAGAACAGCGACGAACATCTCCCGAAATATCAGCGAGCATTCTACAACTACGAAGGTTGACGCATCCAGATCCTTTAAGCTGTTTCATCGCGATTCCTTGTCATTGCACCATTCCATGGACATCTCGCCGAGGACTGAGGAGGTGCCTACCGACAAGCAATCTTTGCTTACAAATATTGCGCAAATTTCCGATTGTGTAGAGGAAGGCATTGTTAATCGCAACTACAGCTCGGAGAATGAATTCAACGCGAGCGCCTTGCGCCTCTCCACAGAATGCGAGAGACCGCATAGTCGCATCGGCGTCAAACACAAGGAAGAAGTCACGTTGGTCAATGATAATCCGGACAACACGCTTACTAGTAGCGCGCCGTTGAACTCTCTGTATTCCGGCTTGCCTGATATTGACTCGTCCCGAAAACGCCGCGGCATTTACGAGCACGATATCACCCCACAATTGGACTGGCATGCACCGGATATATTGAATATTGATTTGAACCAGCTTGGTAGTCTCGATAACTCTGAACGAAATAATTCTCTCACGCTGGATTCCTGCAGTAAAGTAATCGGAGCGTTGGACGTTATCAAGAATAGAGAAAAACTAACCACCCCGACGCCGTTGGAGAGCAGCAGGATATTCGATATAGAGAAGGTGTCAAAGGACTTGCAGCAGCAGGTCTAAATATATATTATTTGAAATCTCGGGGTCAAAAGTTTTGCATTATTCCCAATAATATAGAGAATACAAATAAATCATTATAACTTGTTTATTATAGATTCTTTATTTATTATTATTATTATTATTATTATTATTATTATTTAATATTTATTATTATTATTATTAATTATTTATTGTGATTATTATAAATTCTTTATTTTTTTGCTTCAAAGCATTTTTTTGTTAAAAAATCAAAACATAAAACAATACAAGTATTAAAATAACAATTTCCTTGTTTCCATAAATAATGCAATACTTTTGATTGACTATATCTTCTCTTATTTATTACATTGAACTCATTGCTTTTTACTTATTATTCTGTTACATTATGCTACTGTCTCTTCACGAATGTTATTTTTCCTACAGCAGCGGGATGAAACAATGAGTTGCGTGACGTCAATCCACGATTACGAAAATGTGTGCCCGTTAGGAATCGCTAGACCGCCTTGGTGCATCCGCAGCTGGAAGGGTTACACAGACATCGAGACGTACATCCACGACGATAGCGTGGTGCGCGATAGGCGGCGAGATACCTTGACGAGCACGACTGGTACGACGTACAGCTCGGAATACTCCGACGGCATGATCTCACGAGGGATATTAAAGCAGGACGATTACGCGGACGCCCTGACTTACGATCTGGTGGAATCTAAGGGCAATAAATCATCTTATAGCGACAGCACATTCTCTACGTCCGACGATCAAAACGCCAGTCTATATATAGCCAAGCCGGTGGTATTCGATGACCGGGGCGGTATGCTCGCATTGGACACGATATTGGAGGAACGCGATGATTTGTCATCGTCGGACGAGAAGTTTCAACATGGGTCAGAGCTATCGCGTGACTCCGCGAGTACTTTGGTGAGTACGATAGATCAGATCAGGCGATATACAGCGGAGAATTCGCCGCGACATATCTATCACACCACTGGGACTCATTGGGAAGACCTGAATCCCAAGAACTTGATGGCGCAGGCGCGCTTTGCCAAAGTATTATTCGACAATGATCTCAGGAATGCCTCAACGACGACTGGTTCGATTGACCTGACCGCGCGAGACGTCGAAAAACGCGAGATAGATGCGATCAGAGAATTCGTCCGATGCTGTGCTATAGAGTCCATCAAGAAAACGCCTCTGATAGACGCTGTCTTGTCCGATTCACCGATTCTGGACAAGGCGAGCAAGCTTATGCGGCAGGTCACGTTCGCGGATTGCAAGAACGATTTCGACACGAATGAGAGCGATCTTTATGTTGAAATGAGTCCCTTGGTATCTGTGGAAAACGGCGAAAATCTATGCCAAGCTAGGCCCATCGACACTAAGACTGCCGAAGCGGAAAGCGACACTCTCAAGAGAAATACTCTTCCTACAATATCGAAAAAATCGCCAAATAAAGAGAATCTGTCACCGAGCTTGTCGAATAACAATAGACGGATTAATAATATATATGATGACAGAGACAATAATGATAGTCACGCTTGGACTATAGAAAGAGATGAGAAAAATGACAAATCACTGTGCAACATGCGTTTCAATCTGAAAGAGAAGAGGCACTTATTTCTGGAGCAGGTTCTCTCGCCGGTTCCAAAACTCTGGAATAAACGTATCTCCTTTCACCCGAGCACCAAAAATTTATAGTAAACGCACTTCTTGATTTTCTCACTCGTACTTCTATAGTTGAAAATCGATTCGAAACTCATTTTATCTATTTTTATTATGTATACAGGGAATTTTATTACGTATTATAAGAATTACAAAGAATTTGATCACGTTTTACAACTGAACGTGAAATAATTTTTATCGAATCAAAAATTTATAATGAAAAATTTTTTTATATTTGGCACTGTTGTCTTTCATGAAGAAATGTATGGCAGCTCAATTTTATCTTGCTCAAGTGTATTTTTATTCATTTATGATTTATATAGGAATTCTTTATAGAAGTTTTAGGATTTTCTCTTGTTTATTAAAAATCTTAGGAAATTAATCTTAGTTCGTCATGATATTGGATACTTTTTACGAAAATGTTACATTTTTGTTGCACCCGTATCCGGTCACAAATAAATCAGGAGGACAATTTACGATGGAAAGGGTTAAGAAAAACACACCACAGTACAAATATCGCAATATATATAATGTCACTCGTTAATTAGGCACACATCTTAATTTTTATCCATGATTTTAAGCTGCGCCGCGTTTACTTTTATAACTGACATAAAATAAACGCGATGTAAGCGTGTGATACGCACTGTCTGATTGTTACAAGACAAAACTATAATGACTTAAATCTAGTATTGCGCTTTTGCGATTAGTGTATATAAAAGAATGACTTATTTTACATCTCGTACCGAGATTATTTTTATACATTATTTTTACTATGTATAATAAAGAGACTCTGTGTAATAAATGATTCGCAACCACGCATTTCTGATAATAATATTGTTGCGATCATTATGCATTATAATGATTATGTACATCGAAGAAATTATCTTGACTTGAATTTATCTTGTAATTTGCAATAATAATTTGAGATAAAAAATTTATGTATAATTTCGTATATCGTGTAATATAGAAAAATGTTTGTTAAATTAAAAAATGTTTTATTATTTCATGAATTTTAAATCCTTGAATTTTAAATCCTCTACTCTTTTTCTGTTTATAATATGGACCAGAATGATATAGTATAAAGAAGAATATTCAGTGGTTTTTTTTAATGTTAATTAAATGATTAATATGTGTCGAATCATGGACGTGATTGATTTTTATCTTTGTTTATATTTTAATATCATCTCTTTAACATTTTAATTATTAAAAACTTCATATAATCAATTTATTTCCAAACTCTTCATTTATTTTCTATTGTAATTTGACTGAAGATTTGATAGATAGTGGAATGTTCACATGCATGTATTTAATCCCTTCTTGATGTATTTAATCCCTTTTGATAAATTAGTTTTAATCTTTGATTATTATAATAATTGCTCGTTTGTCCTACTAATTTTATTATATTTGTATTGCGATTTTGAGTTACGACAATTGATATTATTGTAATTATATCTGTAATGCTATACTGTTGTAAGATATGTTTCAGTGAACAAAAAGTTAACTTGTGGTTAACTTTTTAAGATCGACGCGATGTAGCGTTAAATAAAAAAAAATAAAACAAAATGGAGCAAGTATATTTTTTTGCAAGTAGCAAGTAACATTTTTCTTGTAGCATTTTAAGTTTTAAATATTATAAAACAAAGCAAG
>Ga0157364_1003199_pt1 | contig 15797 bp, 6 predicted proteins | sample AttsexASBM2_FD_111476 | JGI IMG/M metagenome (GOLD analysis project Ga0157364, IMG submission 111476) | Fungus gardens microbial communities from leaf cutter ant in Ribeirão Preto, State of São Paulo, Brazil - Atta sexdens ASBM2 | ecosystem: Host-associated > Fungi > Mycelium > Unclassified ...
AAAAAAGACACACACACACACAAAAAAAATAAGACACACAAAACACACACACACACACACACACACACACACACACACACACACACACACACACACACACACACACACACACACATACGCATGCACGCAATTACAAAAAATGACACAAAGACTGATTGGAGTAGATAGCGTCCATATTAAATGGCGGAGAGTAATTTACGCGTGCCAAGTTAGTGTAGCAACGACAGTCCACGAATGGCCAAGAATTTGAAAGAAGGGATATGAATCCTCATCGATCTTTTCTTCACCGATTGTGCATTGTGTGGCTCGGAGATAAGGGATGAGACACGCACTGAGAGGAACAACGAGAACGAGAGGAAAGGGTATTAACAAAGTGCAACGACTATCGCTTTCAGTGTAATATATTGTATAACGCCGCAACAACAATGACGCCAAACCAACAAATACCAGTGATTTCGTCTCCGCGAGAGAGTGCGACCCGGAACATGTGTGAGAGTGAGTCGTTACGTTTTTTAAACTGCACTATATGGGAGTATTTCAGTCGCGCAACTAAATGACATTTCTGGAATATCAAAATGAAATCGTTCGAGCTTAATACTGAATTAAAGTTTCACCGAGCCAACTAGATTTCCAACATTTTTGAACTTATATCCCCCTCCCGAAATAGTTTTCTTCTCTCGTTTGTACGATCGATGCATGAGGGTTCTCAATTTTGTCAATAACATAGAAACATGCTTCCGTTCGGAGATTCGTTACGACGATATGTGTCCCGAGGAGATTTACGGGTGTTAGTTATGTTTTGAGCAAAGTTCTCTATCAACATCAGATTCTATTTGCATACGTAGTCACGGCTTGATTATATGAATCCCTTAAGCATCGGCTATTTCTTTTTTTTTTTTTCAAATTATATACTCGTAAAATGTATAAAATGCGTATATATTATTATCTCCAGCATCGATTCTACTTTTTTTATTTCGCGGTAAACTTCTGCCAAGTACTTTTAAATTCTCCAATTCTTTCCACCTCCTATCCTTACCTCCTTACGTACGAAATCATGAAGCCCATCTGGATACTTGAGATTAAAACGTCAGATTCGGTACGGGAGAGTTGTTCTCATCTGGAGAAAGTACGACAGCGGAGGAGAGGGCAGGGAAGAAGAAGAAAATGGAAAATTTGCAAAGAAAGAAATGAGGATATATCGTAACAAGTCGAAGACTATCAGTTGCATACGAATCAATTCGGTATTGCTTTGAGAATGCAATCCTCTTTTCACGTTGTATGCAGGCACATGTTCTTCCTTTATTTAATTATAATTTCAATTATCTGCTATGCGTGCAATTATACAGAATCAGAAGTGGAAAAAGTCATTTAAATTTATTTTCTTCTTGATACCATACCTCAAAATAATCTAACTCTCTTACATGAGAGAGATTCGTCTTGAATGGAAAATATTTATTGAATGTGCCGAATATACCCCTTATTCTGTGAAATAACAACTTAAATCTCGATCAACTATTGTAAAATCCATTTTCTCTCGAAATATAGAATGCGTGTAGTTCAAATTATATCTATATTTTATTTATGTGACTAAAATTTTCGTATTTTACTATATATCTACGTTATCTAGCGAAACATTTGTGATAATGTAATGTGGAAAAAAACAAATTATTTTGATGTAAGCGCGATTTTCTCGCATCTGACATCATAATCCCGGGGACGACAATTGTGACCAGAAGTTTTAAGCATATATTATTAAAACTGTTTTGTGACCTATTATCTTTTATTACTGTACGCGTTAAGGATAAACAATTTATACAAACAGAAAAAAATGCGTATTCTAAGATCGGTATTCGAATCTTATATTTAAGACTGTCTTAAATATAGTCTCTTAAGATGTCATCAACCAATCGCAGAATCGTATCAGTATCTTATGACATTACTTAAGATGGTCTAAAATAAGTACCGATTACGAATACCGCCTTAAACCTGTTACACAATAAAATCACAAATCGTAACCCGTAAAAAATTGGCCAATCACAGTTGAATATGACAAAAATAATTGATTTGTTAATTTCTTACGGGTTATGATTTGCGATTCTATTGTGTAACATTTAGTAACTTTCCATACGCACATACGCACATCAATACTACACATAGCGAAACATCGACGTGTGTTTGTTTCGTAATCAAACTGAATTGGCACCAAAAATTTTCCGGCTGAGTGTCCACTTGATAGAATCAACAGAAAATAATTGCAAGGTAAATTACATATTTGCTATAAATATCGGACCCACGCTTCACGTTGTTGTGTCGCGCGATCGATTTATTTACGTATTAATTGATCAAATTGGGATTTATTCGTAGGCGGTCGTGAGAGAGGCCGGCTCGGCCGTACCGGGTTTTAAGCGGACTTCTAACTACTTAGGAATATCCATTATTCAGCGTACATCTTGTTTAAAGCAACAGGTTCGAGAGAGTCCCTGCACTCGGCGCGCAAAGGAGTTAATGCCCGGCATGGATTAAAGAAGGGAACGGGTCGACTTAGGGATTACGCAGACTTACTCTGATGAGGTCTGTAATCGTATCATTCGCGAGACTAGCAATCTTAAAAGTCATAAGCATTTAACATGAGGGGATCACGCGCCTTTAGAACATCGCAACGTTTGCAATTTGTAGAGATTACTGCGACAAATTCAAATCCCAATCTGGTCAATGCTACGATTGTTTCTCAACTTATCGATTAAAACATATTTATTGCGTACATTTACGCATGAACGATTAACCAATATTTCTGATTGAAAAGCATTTTTATAGATACATTATAAACAGTTTGTTTGATAAAAATAAAATTGTGGAAAAATACAATTAAACACAATATATTGCATAGCAATATATAGATTGTGTTCGACGATAGACTTTAAATAAAGTTTTAGACCAATATTATTACTGCTCAAAATGATGCACAAGTATTTTTGAATTTTTCTTTATATTAATGTTACTGATTTTCAAATACAATTTACTCTAATTATACAAAGTTTTATTTATCAATTTCATACAATTTTATATAATTTTAAGTAGGAAAGATAAATACGAACACTTTGCAATTCTTTCACGAACTCTCAAAGATAATTGAATTCGTTTATTATTTTGATACAGTAAATATTTATTTCACAAAAATTAATAGGTTAATTAATAATGCCTTACCGACAATTGATCTTAAAGGCATAGTCAATTTTTTTTATTATGAACTTTGGTGAATAAATTTAAATCTGTAAAAAATAATTAAAATACAATTTAACTTCTATAATAATAAAAATTTGTTGTTAAAGCTTTTACAAAATGTAAGAATTTTTTCAGATTTTTATATACATCGACATAATATAAAAATCTGCACTGAAGTGTGAAAATTTCATATTGCCGATGAAGAATTAAATAACGCTTAAAAAAAAGTTTATTACGTAATGGATTGAGCTAATTACAAGCGTACTATACAATCTGTAAAACAAAAATATAGAACAATCATTTAAACATCTCGAATAATTTGTCCAAGACTAAAAACCCAAGACTATTATGCAACAAAGTAAAGATGTTCTTTTCAGGCCTTATTCAAAAACTCTAAAGCTATCATCTATTGAGAACCAATCACTGCCCACAATATAAGTAGAATCCACATTGTACGTGTGTATGTACGTGTATGTATACGCGTGTATGTGATTATATGTAAAACGACAATGACTTCTTGCCTGTAATACCCATACGTAATGCCATTTTCCGTTAGCATTGTAGTTGTGATAAAATTAATTTTCAATTCTTTTAAATTTTAACTTAAATAGATCCTATAAATTTAGAATAAAAACACATTATCGAACTTACGAATCATCATGCGGAATCAATGAAATTGAGAGACAGTGAATTAGTCAAAAAAAAAATAGTACGAAAAAAAAATAGTTTGAAAGTTACTTCTAAACTCTTACTACAATCAAAGGATTTTGATGAAATCTGTGAATGGCTAAGGGAAAATGGTGACGCGGATTATTCGAATTATCGGTCTAAGGATGCTCGAACGTTGACTCGTCATTGGCGAACTCTGTAAATAAAAGTATACCAGTGATATAAGAATTGCACGTAGAATAAGCTTCGCAACCAGCGATGGTAATGTACGGCGTGTACACCAACATTATTAATTCATTTTTCCATTTCGTGAATTTTCGCCTTTAAGTTTTTTCGTACTTTCGTCATCGTTTCTCACATGCGGAGAAACATGCAAGAAGGGTAAATCTTATTAGCGAGAGATATTTTGACCATAGCCTCTAAAGTAATAAAAAAATGGATTGACGTGAAAAAGAAAAGTGAAAGAAATTCGCCGTCTTAGCGTTGTAAGTGCGTGATGAGACGTATTAAACGCGAAGGTATATATGTATACATAACGCAAATTATAAATATGAAAATACAAATATATAAATATATAAATATACGAATTACGGGGGACTATATTGGGTATACATATATAAATATATATATGTTATATAATATATATATTATTATAATATTTATGCTTTGCGACGTTGATTTGAATGTTGTTATTTACAAGAAAACCGAAGAAGCGAGACATTCTTATGAATATGCTCGATATATGTAATAAAAGAACGGGTTACGTAAGAACTCTATGTGAATCGCGATTATCTTCTCATCCAGTATTACTTCCTCATTTTCCTTCAATTTCTAATCCTTTCTTTAATTGATATAAGCAGAAATAGTTATCAAACATTTATAAATGAATAATATCAAATATTTTATCATTTTTTAATGTATCTTTCATTTGTTATATCCGATGTAGCGCAATAAATGAAAGGTAAATAAATACGTCAAATATTGCGGTGAAAGAACAAAGAATAAAGAATAAAGAATCTTTGAAATTTTTGGTTTAATGGAAAAAGCAATTTTGCAACTGTTACAAAATTTTTAAATATAATTGGTTCATACATTTAGAGAAATTAAGGGCAAGACCAACCATCAAAAAGTTTCACAACAGTTACAAAGTTGCTTTTTCTGCTAAACATCAGTCATTCTTAAATCAATTGATTCGTACGTTATTAACAATTGATAATTAATAAGTTCATTTATCGTTCAAATTTTACTTTTCTGTCCTGGTTAAGTATTCTACAGCCAACCGTAAATTACAACGGAACGGATTACGGAGAACTCCGCAAACGTTTCATCCCCCAACGCATGATTCTGTTTGCTGTGGGTAAGCTAAATAGAAGATCCAGGGAATGAGGGGAGGGGCATCTAGCGAGGTGTTGAGGAAAAGGTAACTTAGGTGCTCATAACATTCAGGTCGCGTGGTGGAATCGCATGAATCCGCGAAGTGAGACGCTATCTACCATCGACGGATTAAATCAGGTCGACTATGTGTTTATGCGGCAAAGCTATATAGGGGGATGGGATGAAAGTTCAACAACGTCAGATACGTCGGTAGAGTGAAGCTCTGATAGTGATACACGTCGCCATGGCGTGCTGTATAATGGGGGTGGGCGTGTGGGGAATGTGTCAACCTTTTGCGCAATATTTCGCCGTTTATTGTCGCGAATGTTGTAACAAGCCGCGACTCGCCGGTCGGCATACTAACCAGAGGATTAATTATGCGTGCAGCCCAAGGCGGCTTGTGAAATCATTTTACGCGTAACATGGCGTTCCTCCCGCTGACAAGTTACTATCAGTTTATAAGCCCGTAAGCTCATCGGCGGTCGCTAATTAAAACCACGCCATTCCGTCCGAGAATTGGGACGGAACGGCGGCGAAGTTTAGCGGCGTTTAATCGGCACCGTTCGTTTCGTTCGGCTTCAATGTTCTGAAATCCTTGCCTCATACCATGTATATATTTCCTTTCTACGTTCATCATTCTGTCTGATTAAACATAAACAGTGTTTGCGGAAATATTGATTCCAAATGTAAATGTCCAAATAGTTGTCATTTTAATGCAAAAGCTTCACATATTATTATTCTCAACAATTACTGTGTATGTATTTTTTTAATGTTAGAAATAAAAAACAAGCTGACACTTTATTATCTTACAGATTAATATTTATATATAATATAAATTATTAATTTATAATTAAAATTTAATTTAAAAAAATTTTTTATTAAAATATAAAATTACATTTAGAAAATTGATGGATAATAATCATTCTTAATAAATTAAAGAAAAAGAAATTTATTAAGATAAATAAAATGTAAATATTAATAATAAAATATTTTAATATATAATACATAATATATAATATATAATATATTTATAATATATTTAATATACACAACCATTTAACTCGCGAGTACCAGATTTGTTTACGATTATCTGGAATGTTTTATTATACATCAATTAAAATTACATTATTAAATATATTGTATTATTAATTGTTTTCTTATTTATTAAGAATTATTTAAAATTTACAAACATTATGAATTTAATCACAATTTTCTGAAAAAATAAAAGAAATCAAACATATATTAAATGGAATAAGCATGTTACGTAGCTTATAACAATATTTCTAGTAAATGAAGATTTTAATTAATATAACATTTTTTTTATTGTGAGTTTTTGATGGAATTGTATATTTAAAAATTCGTAAAGAATAATTATTGATAAAATATATCTATGTTAAAAAATGTTCAATACAAAACATTATTTTACAACTCACATTTTTTCGTCGTTGAGATGTAAAAATATTTTACGTCAAGTGATTATTCTAGGGTTAGGTTAAGCATTATTTAAAAATTATATAAGTTTTAATTTCTGTTGACTATATCAATAAAAAAAAAATATTATAAAGACGATATTATCTGCATACATATATGACAGATTTGAAAATAGATTAATTGTTACATTGCTCGCCACAACGAGAAGTTGCAAAAGTCTCTAAGATATTCAGAGGGCGAACTTGTCACGGTTGAAAAGGAAAAAGAAAGAAAGACATTCTGAAATCTTGATGAGCTGAGTTGCCGGCAAGTAGGCATTGCGGTAGATTATGAATTAAATTCACTCTCAACTCGCGCACGCTCTCTCATTCTCTCTTTCTTAGTCTCTTTTACGTTACTTCATAATAGGTACGATCCATGGCGAGCAGCCGCCTCGCTAGGCATTTTCGTCGGTCATTCATTCGAGCTTCTCTTTCCCCCAATGGCTTGCTTCTCTTTCGTTCAGCATTGTTAGAGTGTTCTTTTCCCCTCGAGGAAATCGTCGGAAAGTACTCGCCGTATCACGAAATGAATAAATATGAATTAAGTCGGCAAATTTTAATTAATTTCCCAAGAAAACCATATCTTGTTATCAATATATAATCGTAGAATGATATATCTTTATAGTTTTATTAAATGCAATGATATTAATAAGTAAAATTTTTATTGCATTTCTATTTACGATTTTAATTACATTAATTAAAAAATTAAGTATCAAAAAGAGAAGATTTTTAATTATTTTATTATATTATCAAGAAAATGTAAAAAATTATTTATTTGCGTAAAACTTAGTTTTGTTAATTAAGCTTAAAGATGGATGAGTAATAGATTTTTCCGATAAAAGCTAACTGATGAAAGAACAGAAAAGGTGAAAGAGCAGAATGTACAAGACACGAAATTACTGGATGCCACGTACGATGAAATGATCGATATAATCGTGTTCCCTCAGCGAAGATTCGTTATCTCGATTATAGCAGAGGGAAGGAAAACGTATTTACCTTAAATGACCGAAAGTTTCATATATTCTGCTATATTTAATATCAAAAGAAATTAGCGCACCATTCCGTACGGTTAATTTACATTTACTTTTCAGAATAATAAACAAATTATTTCTAATGAAGTAGTAATGACGCTGAGTGAGCAAGAATGTCTTAATATGGAGTAGTTTTCCTAAATATCTTGCAGAAAATAACAAACGAGAGACAGCAACTCATAATTTAATATGTACTACAGTATTTAATATTAGATTAAATATGTTTAATACATTAGTATTTAATTACTCGTGGGCAATATAATTTTAATAGAAATATTAATTTAATAAAATGTTTTCCCATTGTCTATTAATATATCATTTATAAATTACGGAGAGAAGCAAAATGTATATATACTATCTTTTATAAATTCAAGAATTCTTGCAATTTTCTTGCATCTTTGCATCTTTCTCATAAAAAGTTAAATTTAAACAATTTTTTAATGTATGTAAATTGAGAACATTGTAATAAATTCTTTTCTTTTTTTTATTCTATTAACTCTTTAATTTCGTAATTTCTTTTTTAAGTTAAAAGCATTTTTTTTAAATGAGTCTTTATTTAGAAAAGTCCAATATTATTGCTAAAAATCATTGCACCAATTTTTCTAAAATAACATTTTTTAATATAAAAAAGCCTTGTACTTTTTCGTTAATTTTTGTCCGATGTTTCATCAAGCTACAGCGCTTCAAAGTAAAATAAAAATATTGAAAAAATTTTTAATTCTGTAATAAGAACAAAATATCATAAAAATGAAAGAATAAAAAAGAAATTTTTACAGCTCTATCTCTCCTCTTTAAAATGCATTTTTGAAATTTCTTCATAATCTTTTTTCACCAAGACATTTAATTTTTCGTGAGATATGAGAAAATTACAAGCATTTCGAATTTATGAGAAACGGTATGTATTATAATTAAATACATATATAAATACATATATTATTATATAATTAAATACATATAAAAAATCTATAAGTTTTTATGAAATGATGGCATAAAAAATGTTTAAGACAAAATTTTATTCATTACACTTATTTACATATAAAATTATAATGTAAGTAATTTTAAGAACAATTGTAACATATTTTTTTCAGTATATAACTGTGTAGAAAATAATGTATCTAATTCTATACTTTAATTTCTTAAACGTTTTTAACAACAAATATAGATTGTATAAAAAGAACATTATAAAATAAATGAATATTTATTTGGCATGTATTTAATAGAAGACTTGTCAATCGTGTATGACAAACTTATTATTATTATTATAAACTTATTATTATTTGTTTTTTTTTCTAAATATTACAACTGACAATGACATGATGGCTTGTTTGTCATCTTAGTCAATATCCTTGATAATAATTAAACTAATTACTAAAGTGCCAGTCAAATGGTTCATAGCTCTGTGATTGTAATACATTGAATATATAACGAACGATATTAAATAACAGGGGTGCCATTAGTGTGATGACTGGCAAATAGCTACGTCACATCAGTGGAGGATGTATTCATGACTAAGAACGACGGTGATGCATTCACAGAAGCATTTCGAAGGAAGCAATGACGCAAATACGAAATACCATATCTATACACTCGAAATATGACACAAGGCCAGCCAAACGAAAAGCCCCAGTTCTCGAACGGCACGTATCACGCATATTCGGCACGAAAGCCTCGATGGGATATGGATTCTTAGTACGAGCCGCGTGGAAGTCCGGGAATCCGCAATCCGTTTACGAATTTCGAACGGCAAGGTAATGGCTCGTGCGTAGTCGCGCGGTTAGAAATTACAATTCGAATTCCATTGCCGTAGCCGACGACGCGACGGGGCGAATAAGAGAGACGAGAGATGAGAGGGAGAGCTGGACAGGGTGAAGTCGCGGAAAGGGGAAGAGATACGGATATTGGAGTAAGGTAGAATACGGCACCAGTAAACGGATGGAGAAGCGGAGAAGTAAACGGGGGAGGACTACCTCATCCTGGCAGTTGACCCGCGTGCGAGCGGATATAACCGGTTTTCGACCTGTTCGGCAGCATTCTGGAATTGTAATCGCAGTTCCATTCGACCAGGGATGTTCTACGCACGTCGTAGTCACCCCCTCAACCTCTATCCCTGTCTCCGCGAGTGGTTACGATGCGGTCGGATTCCATTTTAATTACTTACCTTCGATCCGTGTCGCTCTGTGCCCCGGCGCCTTGCGTTGTGTCGCGTCGCGTTGCGTTCAGCGTGATGTACTCTCTCGTGATGTATTACTCTTTAGTTAACGACACGTAATATCTCTTGAATTAATGCAACTTTTAACTGTAAGAACAAAAGGACGGCATGTATTTGTGGTGAAAAAAAAATTTTTTTTTTTTTTTAGTTAAATTCTATACTAATAAAAATATATATAACAAGATTCTTTCATTTTTTTGCTTCATTTTAAGTGTAATTTGATTCTAAATTTATAATTTGAAATGAAACACTATATACTATCACAGTACAATTTTGAAAAAATCGCGAAGAAATAATATTCCTCTCTTCGATGTTTTTACTAAATAACAATTCTGATTTTTAAAATGAAAAAGTTATTGAAGATTGATGATGAGTTATCTTGTATGTACGAGAAACCAATCTGTATGAAAATGTTGTTTATCCTCATGGTTTTGAGTATTTATATTTGATTCTTAACTCTTTCTATCTGATGAATCTTTTTTTCATAAAACTTGTTTTAGAATGTCTTATGTTAAAGGATTAATGAAAGATAAAAATTACATTTCTCTCGTTTAACAGCAAAAGTATCAAATTATTCAGATTAATTTCCAGATGTAAAACGGAAACGGAGGAAATGATGAAAAGCTTTCATGCACAGACTGTAACGCTAATTGAAGTTATGTATCATATATGGTGCACCACCAGGTAAAAGAGTTGATAAGCTGGCGTTTTTTTAAATTTCCTCGGACTTGACGTTACGCTTGATCTTCATAGTGGATGAAAACCGGCATATTCTCGCGAGTCGGAATGAAAATTGCAGAGCTATGATGCCGAAATAGCCACTATTTGTATACGTGACATAGGTTCCGTCCACGAAGTGAGAAAATGAGAAAATACTTGGGAAGATATCCGCGCCCGCATAAAATTGTGTCCATATACGCCGGCAAAGAGAAACGATACTGTAATCAAACTCAGTGAATTTTTGAAGCTGCTGTTCTACTTGCTCCATTATTCCACTCGGATATCTCGAAGAGAGGTCAAAATGTATGTACATACATGTGCTAATTTAGAGCACGTAAAAATTCGAGCTATATGATTGAAGGAGCCATGTGAATAATAATGTACCTCGAAAATTTTAAAAATGTATCTTCTTGATATTAAGTAATGATATACGTATTATCGATTTATGATCGTACAAGTAATCACGACGATAAGATTTATAATCTTATTAAAGGTTATTATTTGCAATTATATTGTTCTTTCTTGAAATATAAAGACATATTGCGATTATAATCTAACATAATGCTGAGCATTATTATGTAAAGTTTGAGCGACATAATGAAGAGAGTGAGATATAGTGTGAATGTATCTCAAAAATAAAGCACATAATCATGAAGGAATATTTGTTAAATTATTAATATGACTTACATATTATCAAAATATAACATATATTGATTATATATTATTGAAACAAAAATTTCTCAATCGAGCTAGTAATAATCGAACGATTCGTAAAAATCTAATTCTTTTGTGGTATAAAACATACATGATGTACAGATAATACATCTTTAAATCGGATTTAAATAAATCGTAAAGAATTTATGCTAAATTTCAATTTTTTGTCAATTTTTTTAAATAAAAAAATTAAGATTAGAGGAAATAATTAAGTAATATCTGTGTAATATGATGAACTAGTATGATGTAGTTAGAAATTCTTGAAAATTTTAGTAATTAAAAAATAAATTTTCTCGGGCACACGATTGAGATAGAATTTATTAGAGATAAATGTTTAACGACTTAAAAATTATTTTAAGGCTCTAATAAATATAATTTAAATAATATATAGATAGAGCTTTTCTAGCCGAAGTGAGTATTTTTGCAAATGAATAATATCAACATTAATTATCCGATAACAAGATAATCAAATGTGTAATATGAGCTGAACATTATACATGTACTCAACATTTATATCAAACACTATTCATAGTCATAAGAATATTTGTAAAATTTTATTATTTTGTAATCTATTCTTTTTTGTCTCTGAGGATGATTATATTAAAACTAAAAGTATGTTAAAACATCTGTTTTATTATTGTTGTCTTTGATTATTTAATATGACTTACTGATATATACATCAGTAAGATACTTAGCTCGGGTCAAATAACTCTTGTTTATTTATTAATTGGTTAAATGTCTATTTGAATTTGAAGTATTGAGACGGAGGATTATACGCGCGGAGAAGGCGATGAGAAGCGCGAAGTTAGAAAAGTTAATTCTCTGTGATGTATATTAATATAGCTACAATATATAAAGTAATCATAAAAAATTTATCTGTTTGTTATAAAGTGGAAATTCACAATCGTAATTCTGGATTTAATCAGTCTTAAATTTTTCAATTCTCTTCAGAATTTTAAGGTAAAGATTTAAAAAAGATGCTTTAATGATTTTATTGTCTTGTTAAATGTATATTAATATAAATGAAATTTATTGATGCGTACGTGTACCTTATATTATCATAGCAATTATCGCTAATTATTACACAAACAGATTTGTTAAGAATATTTATTAAGAATATTAATTTTGTTTGGTAAAAATAATTTCGAAAGTTTCTATCATTATAATGAAAATTCTATTTTATTTTAGTGGCAAATTGAATTTGTTTAGTACCAAATTCGAATTTTTATTTCTATATATTTATTCAACGAGATTTCTTAATGAAAATTGATTATAATAATGGAGATCGATTACATACTTTACATTGAATTCAATAGAACATTAAAATAGTTTTGCTGTGACAGTGAAATCTTTTCTTTCTGAATATGTTTCGTTTCTCCAAGGAGAGGAATACTTTCAAATCATTTATGTGTGAGTGCAGCTCACTATTTTTTTCTCGCTACATTTCTCGTTTTTATCTTTCAGCTTTTTAGTCGTTCGAGTCAGTCGTACATTTGCAGAGTCTTAAGGAACTCGTCGTATTGTAGAAGCGCAACAGTCAATTTGTTTCAATCGAGTAGTCATCATCTCAGTAGTGATCATCACGCTGGAAAAAGTTCAAGTTGTTCTCTTTTGAATCTTTGCCGTTAATACTAAAACGATAACTACTAACAACGAGTTTTTTACGAAGAATAGATTATTATAAAGTTCTGAATATTACGAAAGTAAAAATTTTATAACATGTAAGTATGCAAAATATAAATCAAATATTATCCTAAATAAAGCGAATAATGTTTTATGTATATCTTTTAATACGCATATATACACACATTACACACAATACACATATTCTATTCTTACCATATTATTTTTTAAAGATTTCAAATTAATTTAAGAATATCTCTCTCTCTCTCTCTCTCTCTCTCTCTCTCTCTTTCTGTGTATGCGTGCGTGCGTGCGTGTGTGTGTGTTTTATTAAAACATAACGAAAATAAATAAGATTATTTTATATCGAAACATAGCAATAATTAGTAAAATTAAAGAACTAACAAAAAAAAATGATTGACCAATGTCAGTATTTCATCTATATAATGCTTTAATTTTTATTTTTAATAGTAATAAGATCTACTTACTTTAAGTAAATATCAAATGGAATAAATAAAAAAGATTAAGATTTTTGAAAAAATCTCTAAAGTGTTGGATAAATGGAGCATATTAATTTTCGATGATAAAGCAGAATTGAATAAGAGACATGTATAAATTTACTTTCTTTAAAACTCTAAAGTAGTTTTTCTAAAAATTAGAATAGCTCACATTATTACTAACTAGAAAACATTAATTAAAAATTGTCAACTTTATACTCTGTATAAAAGAGATAACATTATTGTTTTATAGTTTTGATCGCTACAATTATTATTACTCTTTACATTTAAGAAAATCCTATTGTAGACACGTGTTCATCCATTTATTCAGTATTCATATTCTTATTCGGACATTCGCGTAGTTCATCAGTATTAAACTTAGAAAGAAAGTTAGCCACGGTGTTCGGTCCGAAACTACTTTATACTTTTCCTCATTCGCTTTTAAACTCCTTGCACGGTAAGTTCTTCTAATGAGAGGTGATATATTTTAAATTCATTGAATTTAAGTTCGATTCTTTTTACTCTTTCGAACATTATACGCTTAAAAAGTTATCCGAAGGACTATTACGTTGTCGCTGCTAGTAGTGTGACCTCAATTGTAAATTAAGAGTCGCTAGTAAGTTGTCACTACTAATAACGTGGATCTCATTTTCTTGTAACAATTCATATTTATACAAGATCCAAATATTTCTACAAAGAATCTTTACGAAATTACAATTTAAACATTGTTTTCTTTCTCTTCGACTATCGAAGGATTTGAGAGAATTAGCCAAGACGCAATAATAGATAAAAGTCGTACGTTATTTAACATAGAGAAACCATTAAGATTTGCAAATAATTATTCGGTTTGATATCACTGAATAAATTTAATCCGCGAATAACTCTTTTCTTAGAATGAATTGCTCGAATTCTTAGAGCTGAGTTCTCAAAACAAAAGAAAATCTCTTTCGTCGAATCATAATCAGGTTTCGCGACAATAACAATTTTATACATGACACTATTCTGGGATACTGTAAATGTCTCGACAAATTTAAGCATCATAATTATGTAGTTAAATTAATTTATTATCTAATGTAGATAAATTAATTTACTATCGAACGAACCTGTATATATAATTTTATCTTTCTAATTAATATGTACACAAAGCTGGATAATAAACTAATCTCATAAACGGGACACGTTCTTGATATTGAAGATATACTTAATTTCTCATAACCGCGTATAATTAGAGTCCGTTATCTCATACGATAATACTATATACATTTTATAATGCTGAATAACATGATTTATAAATGTATGTTAATATTGATTTATATATTAATGGATATTTCAAACATTTTTTTTTGCTCATTCTTAACTCGAAAATTAAAGTTTGTATGTAGGACGTGTAGTACGATGATTTTTTACTTATTTTATGTTAATATGTAGATTTATCTCTTGAGATATTAACCTGAAATATTGCATTTATAAATCATCCTGTCTAAAGAGTATCTTTAAACAAGTGCTATTTGCAATAACTGTTAAACAGTAAGGTATACAAAAAAAGAGTAAATACATTATCTTTATTATTTTTTATGTAAAGTCTGATAATTTTAACAAAGAAAGTGCATCTTTTCTGAATTTTTAAATATTGTAAAAATTATCTTGTATTTAAAAAAAAAATTTCAGTGCAGAAAGCACAAAAAAAACGAATAATAATTTTGTCGAAATGACTTTATAAAGAATAATAAAGAAAATTTACATTTAAATTTGCTTTTTCCAATCCACTAGCATTTTAGTATTTATTCCAAATTTAGAGACACAAATTTAGTATATCTTTATAGGTGTGTAAAGACTACGTCATTGTAAGTTCAAGTGAAGATTATTATACATTGATACACAGGTTATATAAGACAAAACAATGATTCTACATAAAAATACGCCATTAAATATGTCAAATTAAAAAAGCATGCACTTCTTATAAAAATTAATAATTATATAAATTATATAATAATTATATAAATTACATTTCTTTTTATAATTTTAATTAAAAATTTTGTAATTACAGAGTAGAGAATAAATCTCCGATATTATTGTAGGGATTGTAGGTAAGAGAAAGAGAGGAATTTTGATTAATTACAGATCGTATTTGGTTTTAAAAAAATATTAGATGTACAACTTTGCTTCCGCCGTTTTCCTATAGATAGCTTTAGCGGTAAGTGGTGGTCGAAATAAATAGATCATAGACGTCATACAATAAACTTGGGCATCTGTCAACATAACCCCA
>Ga0157364_1003200_pt1 | contig 15795 bp, 24 predicted proteins | sample AttsexASBM2_FD_111476 | JGI IMG/M metagenome (GOLD analysis project Ga0157364, IMG submission 111476) | Fungus gardens microbial communities from leaf cutter ant in Ribeirão Preto, State of São Paulo, Brazil - Atta sexdens ASBM2 | ecosystem: Host-associated > Fungi > Mycelium > Unclassified ...
GTGTGTGTGTGTGTGTGTGTGTGTGTTTTATTAGGGATTTAATTTTATTAGTAGTGAACTAAAGATCTATACAGTAATAAAAAATAATTTCTATTTCAAACTAATTTATCCAATTGATTTAAACATTAGCAATTCTAATTAAAATCATCCTACAGGTGAAATTTACTATGGATGATAAAACTACTTTAGAAGATTTATTGAAATTAGAGCTTCACAAATTCGAGAAAGAAGTTAAGGATATGGTAGATAAGGCAGTTAAAGAAATGAGCATGGAGAAAGTCTTAAAAGAGTTGCACAACACATGGGATACTCTTGAGTTTGGTAAAGAGACACATGAACGCACTAAACTTAACATCTTAAATATAAGCGAAGAAGCAATTGAGATGTTGGAAGAAAATCAAGTATGTGCCTTATCTGGATTTCTAATTCAACTAAAGACAGAAAAGATTATTATCGTAGGTACAATTGCAAAACATGTTGGAGTCAAAATATGTTGCCTATTTCCTCGATGAAGTGACAAATTGGCAACAAAAGCTTAACAATGCCGATGCCACGATCAATGCCTGGTTTCGAGTCCAACGAGCTTGGATGCACCTCGAGAGCATTTTCATTGGATCAGAAGACATAAGAAGTCAATTGCCGGAAGAAACGAAACGTTTCGAGAAGATAGACAAGGATTTTAAAGTAATTATAATTTTAATAATTTATATTATTACATTTTATGATTACATTAATTGGACATTTTCTATCAAGGATTTATTGAAAGAAATGGTGAGCAATCTAAATATAATAAAATCAACGAATAAACCGAAACTTTTGGATCGGCTCGAGCAATTGGAGATACAATTAAATATTTGCGAGAAAGCTCTGTCTGATTACCTAGAGACAAAAAGACTAGCTTACCCACGTTTTTATTTCATCTCGTCTGCAGATCTATTAGACATATTAAGCAATGGTAAAACTCTCTCTCTCTCTCTCTCTCTCTCTCTCTCTCTCTCTCTCTCTCTCTCTCTCTCATGATAAGAAATTTTACGAAAAATTACATTTTATTGCAACAGGAAATAATCCCGAATTAGTATGCAAGCATTTGTCCAAATTATATGATTCGTTGGCAAAGCTCCAGTGGAAAATTGAAGAAGGAAAACCGACGAAACACGCTAATAGGATGATAGCAAAGGATGGAGAGGAAATGGCTCTGCATGGAACATGTGACTGCACAGGAAAGGTATAAAATTAATCTATTCCAAAAGACAAAATTTAAGATGGAACAATACATATAAAACTATATTGATCATAACTTATATACCAGTATGTTTTTAAATAATAATAATAATAATAAACGTATGTTTGATGTTTTATATTTTTTCTTATTATTTATATATCACGGCTATCCGCTACTTCGGTCACTTCTGCCTCATTTACACACAGGTTGAAATTTGGTTAAATCGCGTCACAGAGGCGATGAAAAAAAGCGTCAGACATCGTTTCAGTCAGGCTGTCACAACGTACGAGGAGAAGCCTCGCGAACTTTGGATTCTAGATTACGAAGCACAGCCAACTCTATGCGGCACGCAAATCTGGTGGACCAGTGAAGTAAATATGGCATTCGCGAGACTCGAAGAGGGATTCGAAAACGCGCTTAAGGATTATCAGAAAAAACAGATCAGCCAACTAAACAATTTGATCACAATCTTGCGCGGCGAGTTAAAAGAGAATGAACGCCAGAAGATCATGACTATCTGTACCATCGATGTGCATGCGCGTGACGTTGTCGGAAAATTAATATCTATTAAAGCAGAGAACTCTTATAATTTTGTATGGCAATCGCAATTAAAACACAGGTGATTACATCAGAGATTATACAAAAGTAACTGATTTTCTTTATTATTTAAAAAAACATTCGCATGCAACATATTGCTTTCAAAAGAAATTATCTGCTCACTGAAAATATGATTCATATTAATGATTCATATGAATAATTCATATTAATGATTGAATTCTAATTCGAATCATTCAAATATATTAATAATAAGAAAGTAACGATTTATAAGAATTCTTTCTCTAATTAGCAAAAAAAAACATACAAATAGCATTTATAAATATAGAGGCACCGACATTATATAATATAATATGTATTATATAATATAATATAATATGTATCGATAAATTGGTTTTGAAAATATAGATTAATACAATGTAATACTGTATTGAATTTCCATCCCGGTGTTTCATTCCTGTCCCGATACCATAGACACTAATCTTCTCGCGCAGGTGCAGGAAAAAAGAGAATTGAAAGAGATTGTTTCGCCTCGTAGGTGGGACGACAAATCAGGAGATTGCTTCGCCAACATTTGCGACGCATGTTTCATATACGCTTACGAGTACCTGGGTAACGTGCCACGGTTGGTAATTACGCCGTTGACGGACAGATGCTACATTACGTTGACGCAATCGTTGCATCTGATAATGGGCGGAGCACCGGCTGGGCCTGCAGGGACGGGGAAAACCGAGACGACCAAGGACCTCGGTAGAGCTCTTGGACAAATGGTTTATGTCTTCAACTGTTCCGAACAAATGGATTATAAAGTACATTTCTTACTTCTTCTCTCTCTCTCTCTCTCTCTCTCTCTTCTGTTTTTTTTACAGAGATTCTTGTACGTGAAACATTTAATTTCAAAAGATATTATCTTGTCGCATATTTTTGTAAAATAAAAAAATTTATTTATTTTTTTTTTTGTAGTTACATCGTACAAAATGATGTATAATTTTTCCACTATAATTATATTTTCTTCGTCCTAATATTATAATTTTCACATTTAGTGTTACACATTTAGTGAAATGTATGAGTTAAAAAAAATGTATTATTTCATAATTTTTTAGTCATCTTGTCACATTGTTAATATGTCTGTAACCTTTTGAATGTGTTTAATATATTACGCACATGAAAGAAAAGTGCCAAACATTATAATATTTTTGTTCAATATATTTTTGTTCGTATAACATAAATAATTAGTATCTGTTATATTTTGGATAATTAGTATCTGTTATATTTTAAAGTACAAGATAAAATTCATAAATTTGTTGTTTTACATTTGAAAATCTGTAGTCGTGCGGTAACATATACAAAGGATTAGCACAAACTGGAGCGTGGGGTTGCTTCGACGAATTCAATAGGATTTCTGTCGAGGTATTGTCGGTCGTGGCTGTGCAAGTGAAATGTGTTCTAGACGGAATCAAAAGCCGGAAAAAGAAGTTCTTATTCTTTGGAGAAGAATTTAATATCGTGGATACAGTTGGCATATTCATAACGATGAATCCTGGTTATGCTGGTAGAACAGAATTACCCGAAAACTTGAAAACATTATTTCGGTAAATGGATCATACGAGGGAGATTATCGAGAGTTAATATTGCGTAACTAATCCGGAATAAATCAACAGGCCCTGCGCTATGGTGGTGCCCGATTTTGAACTAATTTGTGAGATTATGTTAGTGGCCGAGGGCTTCCAAGAAGCGAGAATACTGGCGAGGAAGTTTATTACCCAATACATGTTATGTCGAGAGCTTTTATCCAAGCAAGATCACTACGACTGGGGTTTGAGAGCCATCAAGTCCGTTTTAATCGTCGCTGGAAAGCTGAAACGTGATGATAGGCAAAGGCCGGAGGACCAAGTGCTAATGAGAGCGCTAAGGGATTTTAATATGCCAAAAATCGTGACTGACGATGTGCCCGTGTTCATGGGATTAATAGGTAAGAGACAAATTAATGTTACTAAAATTGGCTATAGAGGAAATAAATTTAAAAAATCATACGGAAAAAAAAGTTTATTAGTACATCATATTTTATGCTGGCATAGTCAATTTCGTTAGTATCGTGTGAACAACGAAAACTTATTAAAACATTTCTCTTCATGTTTAATCTTTAAAAAAAAAAGACTTAAAAAGTTATAATCGTTAAAAATAAAGAGAGGAGAAGGCTTGTTTTCCAGATTTTTCTTATAATAAAATTGGTTGAGCAGACAACAAACAAGTTATCGGCAGATAAACGAGAAATTTATTTATACAAAAAAGTAGTATAATAAATTTTAAAACAAATTATATATTTACAATTTTCTTAGATATGTTGATGTAATTTTTTGTTTTATTATTCAGGAGATTTATTCCCCGCATTGGATGTACCGCGAAAGAGAGATTTAGATTTCGAAATAATAATTAAAGCTGCGGCTGTTGACTTAAAGTTGCAACCAGACGACGGGTTTATTCTCAAGGTATATTGTACACGTAATGTTCACCTTGAATGGTTAATTGGCAAACAAAACGAGAAAAAAAGAGAAAGAAAGAGAGAGAGAAAGAGAGTTTCATCATCGATTCGCTTCAGGTGGTACAATTGGAAGAGTTGTTTCACGTTCGACATTCAGTCTTTATCGTTGGCTTCGCCGGGACTGGTAAGACCGAAGTCTGGAAAACGCTTAATCGAACGTACTCAAAGCAAAAGCGCAAACCGCACTACAACGATTTGAACCCAAAGGCGGTGACCAACGACGAGTTATTTGGTGTCATTAATCCGGCAACGAGGGAATGGAAAGACGGGTTGGAAGATAGCACACCCGTCAATTTTCAGCGCGCGATCAAACGCGCTACGCGCCACATTAGCCCACGCTCCATAATAGGTTCGCCACGACTTTCTATTCTTATTGCTACTTTTGCAGGTTGTTCTCCATGATAATGAGGGAGCAAGCCAACATGGCCGGCGATGATCCAAAGTGGATCATATTCGACGGTGACATCGACCCGATGTGGATCGAATCCCTGAATACCGTGATGGACGATAACAAGGTTCTAACATTAGCGAGTAATGAAAGAATCGCGTTAACCAAACACATGCGTCTTCTCTTCGAAATTTCAAATTTAAGGTGATTGTTTAGCAATCAGTCAACTATCTTTTATAATTTTTTATTTCTAAGTACTAGAATGTAAAACTTTTGAATCCATAAAAAATATTTTTTTATTATTCAGATAAAATCTTAATTAACAATTTCAGAGTAATTTACAATAATTAAAATTTGTTATCAATATCTAATTATCTGATATTTATCACTTGACTATACAAAGAAAATTTATTCAAGGAAAAGGTTTGAAATCGATTAAACTTAAAAAAAGATTAAAACATAAAATTTAATTTTGCTTTGTTTTAATGAATAAATATTTACATAAAATGTGGACTTTATAGCAAAAAAATTTCATTTATAACAAAAATAGCGTTGTTAGCTTTTTCAATATTCGTATTTTCATTTCAGGACAGCTACGCCTGCAACAGTGTCTAGAGCAGGAATTTTATATATCAATCCACAAGATTTAGGTTGGAGCCCGTAAGCAATAAATATACTTACTATGTCATAATGTAGTATATTTCTATATATATATGCGTTCATATGCTATAATATGATAAAGAATATTTTGAAATAAAAAATATAAACGTGACTACAATTAAGTTTTGAAAAAATTGTTGTCACGCGATTTCTTATTTTGTTGTTTAATAAATATCAATTGTTTTCCGAGTTTCAATTGAGAAATTTGCTTAGATTTATAACAAGTTGGATAGAAATGAGAGATCCTTCGGAACGAGCTATCTTGTCGATTCTCTTCGAGAAATACATTCCACCCCTGTTGGAAGTAACAAAATCCAAATTCAAGAAGATCACTCCTTTACCAGAAATATGTCACTTACAAATGCTTTGTCACTTACTCGATTGCTTTCTAACTAAAGAAAACGTACCACTGGACTGCCCAAAGGAATGGTAATACGACATCAATAAATAAAATTTTCTAATAGCTTCCGCAATCCCTTTTATAATAACTAATGATAAAAGATACAACATTTTACGTTTACACTTTAGGTATGAATTATATTTTGCGTTCGCCTGCATTTGGGCGTTTGGTTCAGCAATGTTTCAAGATCAGTTGATTGATTGGCGGAACGAATTTAGCAAATGGTGGCAAAATGAATTTAAAACTATCAAGTTTCCATCAAGTGGAACTGTATTTAATTACTTTATAGAACCAGAAACGAAAAAATTAATACTTTGGACAGAAAAAGTTGTCTCGTTTGAATTGGATTCAGATATTCCACTTCAGGTTGTCTCCAAATTTTATTAATTTATTTGAAAATAAGAACGTAATATGCCAAATCACAACAATGTTCAATGAGTAAGAATAAAAATAAGATGTTGTACATATATTAGATATATAAGATATTTAACTTTTAATACAGTCCGTTTTGGTACCAACTGGAGAAACAATACGCTTCCGTTTTTTCATGGATTTATTGATAAAGAAGCGCGTTCCGATCATGTTAATTGGTGGAGCAGGCTCCGGAAAAAGTGTCATTGTAGCCGAAAAATTAGCAGCTTTGCCAGATAATTATAACATTGCAAATGTTCCCTTTAATTTCTATACTACATCAGGTAAATAAGAGAGACAATTCAAGTTTCTAAAATTATAGAGATTTGCAATTATAATAACTTTTACAAATTTTCTATACGTTTTTGAAATAATAACTTATTATAGAATTATTGAGAATTATTTTATTTTGAAAAAAAATTATTGTTACGCCTACAGAAAATTAGACAAATTAATACTTTCAAAATTAAAATTTTTTTAATTAATCTGTCAATTGCTTATGAAATATTAATATATGAATATTTAGAAACGAAAAAACTTAATTTCTGATAAATCAGTCAGTTCTTCGCAAATGATTGTCAATTGTACGTTATAATTGACATAATCTTTATTTTAACGACAAACTACATTGGTTTCATTTTCGTTGAAAAGATATGTTGCAAAAAGTACTTGAGAAACATTTGGAGAAGAAAGCGGGACGTAATTACGGTCCACCGGGCACAAAACTTTTGGTGTATTTCATAGACGACATGAATATGCCGGAAGTGGACACTTATGGAACTGTACAACCTCATACTTTGCTTAGACAACATATGGATTATAATCACTGGTAATAATTTCAATCTGTAGGGTGAGATGTATAGAGCGTGACAAATTAATTTCTGTTTAGTTCTGTTAGTACTAATTTAAGCGTTTATCTCAGCATAAAATAATTCATTATGATCATTAAATATTCCACAAAATCTGAATTATCAATTTGTCACAATTTTAATTCCTCGTCACTAATACATAAAATACATAAAAATAATGACAAAAAAATAAAAAGTGTGATAAACATACATTGTAGGTACGATAGAACAAAATTAACTTTGAAGGAGATTCATAATACGCAGTATATATCTTGCATGAATCCTACTGCAGGCAGTTTCGTCATAGATCCACGCTTACAAAGACACTTTGCCGTGTTCGCAGTTAGGTAAATTATAATTTTTTTATTCAGTAATATACATATACATAAAACATACAAGCGAATATTTTTATCATTGTATTAACCTTTCATATTTTGTATTAATCTTTGATATTTTGCATATTCTCAGTTTTCCGCAAAAAGAGGCGCTCGTAGTGATATACAGTCAGATCCTTAAGCAACATGTGATTGATCCACAGCAAAAGTTTGATCAAGCGGTGCAAACATTCATCGATCCTTTGATAGAAGCCGCATTATATCTTCATGATAAAATCGCCACGACTTTTCTACCGACGGTCATCAAGTTTCATTATGTTTTCAATTTACGCGATTTAACCAATATATTCCAGGTTAGAGTCGCGAAGAATATCGATCAACATTAACGACAACATGATTTTCCGCATAATAATGACGATAATCCTGCTTCAATGTTACGCACAGGGGATGCTCTTTGCCCGTGGCGACGTTTTACCACTTCCGAGTCACATAATCAGACTTTATGCTCATGAAGCGATGCGAGTGTATCGTGACAAATTGGTAAACTTCGAAGACCAGAAAGTATTCGATCAACTACTGCTCAAAGCGCTTCACAAAAATATACCCGTATGTTTAACAAGAAGAGATTAATGAAAGTCATAATCACAAATAGAACAAAATTTGTAATTCTAATTAATTTTATTCTGCACTGGTTTACTTGCAATAATGTACTTATACATATATATCTATGTTTATGTATATTTATACTCATCAGTTATTTCATTGATTAACGATCTCTCAGGAGTTGAACAAAAATGAAATTAGTTTGGAGCAGCCGTTGATATACTGCCATTTCGTAGAAGGAATTGGCGAACCCAAATACGCGCCTGTCAAAAATTGGACGCAGTTTGTAAAATTACTCGACGAAGCTTTGCTCAATTATAATGAACTGGTATTATCTCGATCATATATTATCATCTCGTATAATGTACTTAGTTTTACAATGTATATCTTTTTAATTTCTTTTTAAATAATTATATCGCAATTCTGAGTCAAGTAATAATACTATCATTATTTACATGTACATGATGAAATACCATATATACATACTGCTAATTGAAAAATGATTTCTGATTCAACCATTTATAACTCCTACATTTATATTATGTTTATATCTCTAATTCATATCTCTACAATCAATTATTGATCAAATAGGTGTCAGCGATGAATCTAGTATTATTCGAAGATGCTATATATCACGTGTGTCGCATCAACAGAATTTTGGAGGCACCGAGAGGCAATGCGCTTCTAGTAGGTGTAGGTGGTAGCGGCAAACAATCTTTATCGCGTTTGGCTTCTTTCGTTTCCTTATTGGAGGTAAATAGAGCTGTTTTCAGTAGGCATTGTAAGTATAATGTTTAAATTTTACGAACTTTCCAAATTAACCAAAAAGATACTTGATAGGATAGATATTGCAGACTGATGGTTGTGATTTTAATTGATAAATAATAAATAGAACAATAAATATAAAAAAAAAATCAATTATTTCCTGTACAAATTATTAAAACAATTTCTAACGAATCTACACATTAAAAATCTAAAAAAAGTTTGTTATGTTTACTCGTATATTAATTTTAATGTGTACAATAGGTGTTTCAAATACAATTACGTAAAGATTACTCCTTAAACGAACTGAAAGCTGACTTAGCCATATTGTATCTGAAGACCGGGGTGAAGGGAATCGGTATTACTTTTTTATTGAGTGATTCTCAAATTGCGGAAGAAAAATTCTTGATTGTGGTGAATGATATGTTAGCGACGGGGGAAATCATGGAACTGTTTGCCGATGACGAAGTGGACAATATCATCAACGCTGTACGCAATGAGGTAAAATACACGTATCACTCTTCCAGTATTATTAAAATAATCTCTATATTCTAATAAGATACGAAAGTGAGATATCGGATTATTTTAAGTATTACTTGTGTACCTAAAGTTACACAAAAGAAATTTTATTATTTTGTTTTATCCTATTTTATATATACATTTTTTTTCACATTAAAATCCGAAAATGCTCAATTTCTGAAATATTTGAAAGACGGATCATGATTATTCGTTCGGTGACTCGTCATGCAGGTTAAGCAAACTGGATTAATTGACACTAGAGAGAATTGTTGGAAATTTTTTATCAACCGCGTACGAAGACAATTGAAGTGTGTTCTGTGCTTTTCACCGGTAGGAGCAACCCTTCGGAAAAGGGCCAGGAAATTTCCTGCAATAGTAAATTGTGCTGCGATCGACTGGTTTCAAGACTGGCCGCAGAAAGCGTTAGAATCCGTGTCGACAACGTTTTTGAAGGTTTTTCTCACTCAATAATTATAAAATTATTAAAATTTTGAAAGCAATGTTGAACAAGTTCAGAATAATTGTATAATTCATTACACTTTTCCCATAATGTGCTAAAGTGAAATATTATTTTACACTATTTTTCTGTAGACAGCTTTAATCTGCTCTAACTTTACTTTTAACTCTAGGAGTTAAAAGAATTACCGGTCGAATATCGAACTTCCGTGTCGCTGTTCATGTCTTTCGTTCATACGAGCGTTAACGATATATCCGCAATATATTTGCAAAATGAAAGAAGATACAATTATACGACACCCAAGTCATTCCTTGAGCAGATTTTTTTATATTCCAAGTTGTTAACAGAAAAAACACATGATCTGGAAGCAATGATCACGCGTCTCACCGATGGATTGGTGAAACTCGAATCCTGCGCGATTGAGGTAGCTTCTGGTTTATCTCTCATTAGATTTAACTTATTTATTATACATATTATATAGGAATAATCGATATGCAGTATAAGAAAATTAACAAACATGCTTGCCGTATTATACTGCAAAGATTTCATATGTTCCATCCACTAAGCTATTTTTTGTGAGGTAGGCTGACAAATTAAAGATCATTTTGACGGCTCAAGAGATCGAGTTGAAGGAAAAGAATAAGATACTTGATAAAATATTGCTCGAAGTACGTGCGGAAAATGTAAAAACGGAGGCAGAAAAAGCTATTGGTAAGATATTGGAGAACAAAAACAACAATGCTAAAATAACACAATGAAATTTTAGTGACCGAGGAAGAGGCAAAAGTGCAGGAAATCAAGGAGATAGTATCAAAAAAACAAATACGTTGCGATGAAGACGTGGCCCAAGCGGAGCCAGCGGTGAGGCAGGCCGAAGCTGCGCTCGATACTTTAAACAAGGTTAATGAATTTACATTGCAATTATAGATAAATAAATATTAAGACCAAATTACACAACACAAATTTCCAGGTAAAAGCAATAACTTAAAATAAATAAATAAATTTTGAAGCTATAATGCCAAAATCAGAAAAGTGTCTTGTAGATATTTCTTTTTTACTCTAAAATATAAAATTTTAGTTAGAGTGGAACAAATAATTTCTATATTGTTGCAGAATAACTTGACCGAAATGAAATCTTTCGGATTTCCGCCGGATGCCGTGCTTATGGTCGCCCAGGCCGTGCTCATTTTATTTTCACCAAGAGAAAAGATTCCGAAAGATAGATCTTGGAAGGCTTGCAGAGTGATAATGGGGTCTATTGATGGATTTCTATCAGAGTTACGTAATTATGATAAAGAGAATATACCACCGGAAGTTGTAAACGCAATTCAGCCGTACATCACTAATAAAGGTAATCTGTATATCGTCAAATCTGATATTTCATTAAGTAAAACATTATAAATATATCTTTTGTATATAAGAAAACTATAATACATTTGATATATAATAAAAAATATGTTAAAATAACTACGCATATGATTAGAATTTGATCCGGACTTTGTATATTCAAAGTCGCAAGCGGCAGCGGGACTTTGTAGCTGGGTGAAAAATATTATGGTGTTTCATTATATCAACGAGAATGTAAAACCTTTGAGAGCAGCGCTTGCTGAGGCAAACGCCGAATTGAAGGTTGCTATGGACCACTTGAATTCTTTGAAGGACCGTTTAGCGGTAAGCTTGCTCAGTAATGCAGTAATCTTTATCTCATTCGTTTCTTATAACAGAGTGAAACGATGTTTTCTTATTTGCGCGCAGGAGCTTCAGAAAGTGTTGGATGTTTTGAGCGAAAAAATGAATGTGGCTTTAGCTGAGAAACAAAAATGTCAAGAAGAAGCAGATATGACTGCATTCGTTATAGACCTAGCAAATCGATTGATAAATGGTCTAGCGTCTGAGAATATTCGTTGGGCTGAAACTGTACAACTGTACGTAGATTTGCCTTTATATATAATATTTTAAATGTTATAGAAATATTAGAAAAGAAAATTATTTGAATAAAAAAAAACGATGATCAGTTAAACAGACATCAAATATATTTCATTTGATTAACTCGATATTTATTCGAACTTAGTGTTATTTATTCAATTAGTTTTATTTTAATGCAATAACTTCGAGATAATGCACACGTTAAGTAAGTTCCTAAACGCATTTATGATAAAACAGACTAAAGGAATCCGGAATTACGCTACCAGGCAACGTATTGCTTATCACAGCATTCCTTTCTTATATGGGATGTTTTACAAAAAAATATAGAATAGATCTTATGAATTTATATTGGTTACCGTTTCTCAACAATCTGCAAGTACCAATACTGTATACGCCAAGTTTGGATCCATTGTCATCAATAACTGACGATGCAATAATTGCCCAATGGAATAACGAAGGTAAAAAGTACAAAACTCTCTATCATAGCATAATATCAATTATACTAAGATATAATTATATAAGATACAGAACATTTTAAAATATGAAAATCAAACAAATCGTGAAAAATGATTTTCCGTGAATAAATAAATAAAAAAAGCAAATGAAAAACCGAGTAAATTTTTTTCGGCTAATTTTTAACTAAAAATTTTACATAGGTTTACCTACAGACAGAATGTCTTCGGAAAATGCCACGATACTTATAAATTCGTCTAGGTGGCCACTAATGATTGATCCGCAATTACAAGGAATCAAATGGATAAAAAACAAATACGGAGAGAATTTGATAGTGCTACGTTTAACTCAAAAATATTATCTTGACAAAATTGAACACGCTATCGCCAATGGAGACATAGTACTTTTGGAAAATATCACGGAAACTATCGATGCTGTTTTAGATCCAATCATAGGTCGGGTTTTAATAAAGAAGGGAAGGTACGTTCTCCTTTTCTCATTAATAAACAAACTACTTGACCAAATTGATCTTGTAAAATTGAACGCTAACAAAGGGCTATCAAGGTGGGAGACAAAGAGGTGGATTATAACCCACGCTTTCGTCTGATCTTACAAACAAAACTGGCGAATCCTCACTATAAGCCAGAAATGCAAGCTCAGACTACACTCATCAATTTTACGGTTACGATAGACGGTTTGGAAGAGCAGCTATTAGGTGCCGTCGTGAAAGCGGAGCGTCCGGATTTGGAGTCGAGCAAATCCAAGCTCACGACTCAGCAGAACACGTTCAAGATCACGTTAAAAATGTTGGAAGATGATCTGTTGCATAGGTACGTAGACAAAGAAAAAAAGAAACGAGCGTGTTAGAGATAACATAATGTTTTTTTCTCTATTATTCCGATTGACTTTACAAAGAGATATCTTACTCAACAGCCGAATTCTCATACAATCATTCTGCACTGTTTAATTATTTATTTAAATTGTCTTATTCGCGATTCGACTTGGTCAGAATGTTTGCTCGCTTGTTTTATTAGTCTAGCACGAAACAGAAATGTGTAGAAAAAAAGAACAATCTTTTGATTAAGCATTTATATGAATTACTTTTATCGTTTCGTTGAGATTGGCGACGGCAGGTCCCGATATTTTGACTGATGTCGCTCTTGTGGAAAATCTCGAAACTACGAAGAAGACTGCCAGTGAGATCGAGGTAAAGGCAATCGAGGCGAAGATGACTGCCATAAAGATAGACGAGGCGCGAGAGTCCTACCGACCGGTGGCATCCAGAGCCAGCCTCCTCTACTTCATCCTTAACGATCTCTACAAGATCAACATGCTGTATCAGTTTTCTCTCAAGGCATTCAACACAGTCTTTGAAAACGCTATTAAATTTGCGGAGTCGGCAGATGCCTTTACTAAACGCGTCGCCAATTTAATCGACAGCGTTACGTATTTGATTTTTACATATACCAGCAGAGGATTGTTCGAGAGCGACAAGCTCATATTTTTGTGCCAGCTAACTCTTCAGGTACTAAACTACCTCATAAATACGAATAAAAATACTTGGCCGATTTCTCTTTGAAAAAACATACAAAATGGATCTTGTGACATTTGCTTTTCTTTTTCACAGTATAACTTGTATTTTCGAAAATTTTCTTTTTTAAATAATGTCTATAAAATTTTAAATAATGTCCGAAAAAAATCTTTTAAGCTGTCTTCAAGTATTACATATAACTTTAACAATTTGAAATACTTTTTCTGCATTTCTACTTTTTGTAAATTTTTATTAAAATATATTTTAAGTCATATATTTTAAGAAGTTATTATTTATAGAGTGAAGCAATATTTTTCAATTATTTACATACGTCACATAGATGTATTGAACAAATACTGTGATTTAGATTCTAATGCAAATGAAAGAGATAGATCCATTCGAAGTGGATTTCCTCTTGCGATTCCCTTATCTCCTTGATGTCACGAGTCCGGTGGATTTTCTGAGTAACGTTGGCTGGGGTGGCATCAAATATCTGAGCGGAATGGAAAATTTTCAAAATTTAGACCGCGATATAGATGGGGCTGCAAAGAGATGGAGAAAATTCGTCGAATCGGAAACACCTGAGAGAGAAAAATTCCCCCAGGAATGGAAAAATAAAACAACCTTTCAAAGACTTTGTATATTGAGATGCGTGAGAGTTGATCGAATGGTTTACGCTATACGGTAATTTGCTAGAATAAGATTTTGAAATAAATCTATTCCATCTTTAAATAGAAGATTGATTATATTAATAAAAACATAAAATACATTCAATTTTGTTTCGATTTACTTTTTCACTTTCTTTTAATTCTTTAATCATTAAGCCTCTAACGAATGTAGATACTTCGTGGAAGAGAAACTGGGAGAAAAATTCTTGCAGTTTCGAATGAAACCCTTTGAAAAATCGTACGAAGAAATGAATGCGAGCACGCCAGTATTTTTTATTTTATCTCCAGGAGTCGATCCTCTAAAAGTATGCCTTTTATACTTCTAAATGTAGAGATTTGACATTAATTGTATATTTAAATACTCAGTTTAATAAAGTGACTTTAGTATCGCCTAATCTTAAATTTAGTATCGCGATTCTTCAAAATATTCCCTGACGTAATTTTGATAACAAATTAAAAATGGAATTATGATTATACGTAGGATGTTGAGAAACTCGGTAAACAGCTCGGCTTTACATTCGACGCACAAAATTTCCACAATATATCATTAGGACAAGGTCAGGAACCTATCGCGGAGGAGATGATAGAAGTCTCAGCGCGCAAAGGTCATTGGGTTATACTTCAGAACATCCATCTAGTGAAGAACTGGTTGCCAAATTTGGAAAAGAAGATAGAACAATTCTCGGAAGAGTCACATAAAGATTATCGGCTTTATGTTAGTGCAGAACCAAGTCCAGATCCTCACACGTCGATAATACCACAAGTAAAAATAAAAGCTCACAAATACATAAGATGAGAGTTGCTCAAAAGAGGACTAATTTTTTTTTGTTCGTATTTTATTAAAATTAATAATAAAAATGCTAACTACAACGCATTACTACATAAATTCTAATTAATCTAAATCATACTCTTTTCGGAGTGCTTATCTTACTAAAGGCGACTAACTTTCTTAATCAAACTTTCTTAATATCATTTTGTTTATTATTTTAATACATTACAAAAAAGGGTATACTAGAATCAGCCATAAAAATTACCAACGAGCCACCAACGGGTATGCGCGCCAACATTCACAAAGCTTTGGACAACTTTAGCCAGGATATATTGGAATCTTGCTCCAAGGAAACTGAGTTCAAAGCTATTCTTTTCACTCTGTGTTATTATCATGCTGCCGTGGCAGAGCGTAGAAAATTTGGGGCACAAGGATGGAATGGGGTCAGTATTTTAAATTTTACAAATTTGTATGACTTGGCATTTTTTAAATTTGTTTGTTTTAGATCACCTATAATTTACAGTAAAATTCTATGTTTTTATTATCATGTGTTACACAGAGAACTTTAAAAGTTTCATTTATAATATAAAATTTTGATTTATGTATATATTGTTTTAATAATACGTATGATACTTAAACATTATACAAAAATTATAAAGCTTTTAGATGGAAAATGTTAGGGATATAAAAATAGACACATCAAGTTGCGAGAGAGAGAGAGAGAGAGAGAGAGAGAGAGAGAGAGA
>Ga0157364_1003201_pt1 | contig 15790 bp, 4 predicted proteins | sample AttsexASBM2_FD_111476 | JGI IMG/M metagenome (GOLD analysis project Ga0157364, IMG submission 111476) | Fungus gardens microbial communities from leaf cutter ant in Ribeirão Preto, State of São Paulo, Brazil - Atta sexdens ASBM2 | ecosystem: Host-associated > Fungi > Mycelium > Unclassified ...
TTAAAATCTTTATATCTTAAAGCGCGAAGTACGAATTGAGGGCGGGCTCGTCCGCAATTTTTAACATCGTCTGCAATCCGTTGCTCAAAAAATCCAGAGAAAGTTTAACCATCAGTTCTTTATCGGAACTTTGTCCTTTTCTCCGATGGATCTTATCTTTCTCTCTCTGATGTATTCGGAGTCTTCTCCTTTCATAATTCTTGTTTGTAAATCGAACGCAATGCAGCTCGAAATAATAGCATTTGACAAAATACAGAGTTACGACTTGCGTGTTCGGGCTTCCATATAAGGTGATTCCCAGCTTATCTTACCCTCTTCGTTCTTCTCCGCGTTCTTCTTCCACCTTTTTCTTATGGGTGAGACGAAAAAAAATAATGCTCCAGCCACTGAGCACGATTCGTTAATGAAGTTAGATTTGAACGTCACAATGTATATTCAATATTTTCGAAAAAAAATTAAGAAGGCAGAGTATAATTTTCGCACGATCAAACGGATCAAACGTCAGTAAAGATATAATAGAGTTCTCACCATTCTTTCAGGATATTTTATGTTTAATGATATTTATAACTCTTGTACTATTTACGTGAGATTTATATGTGTCACCAATTTTTGGCGATACGATAGCTTAAGAGTGTATGAAAAAGTTGTTCGATGTTGTAAAAATTGCGGCAATTATTTCTTCTTTTTATTCCCTCAGATGGATTTCCAATCCACTGCACTAAAGTGGATCAGTTATTTAAATTGAATACGTTACTTATTTTATCAATAGCAGCGTAATTAATGCAATGTTATTAATTCAATAAGAAGTGAATACCTAGCGAGAATAAAAATCTGAGCATAAGTCGAATGTAAAGGTACAGTTACAGAAGAATAAATGATACTTATAGGAGACGAAAATTGAAAAAACGAAACGTAGTAGAACTTTTTAAGTTTCGTTCAATTTCTGCCTCCTACAATTTCATTTTTGCTTCTGTTCTATTCTTACATTCGATTTTATGTTTCAATTTTTATTTTTGCCACAGAGATATATAAAATAATAATATATAATAAAAAAAATTATCAAGATAATATTTTGAAGTGATGATGAATTATTAGAATAACATATTTTAAATTTAAAATATTCTTTTATTCTTTTATATTCTTTTTATAATATCTATTTATAATAAGTCGCAATGAAATTCAAAAACGTTATTTTTATTAAAGTTAGTTATTGAATTTTAAAATAAGATCTAATCTTCTTTGTATAAAAAATGACAGTATATTAAATATAATTAATAAATTATAATATAAAAATTATAATATATCATGTAAGAAATTAAAAATTAAAAGGCAATACAAGAAAAAAATGGAAATTTTTTAAGTGCTACAATTATATCGATGCAATATGTAATTATCATATTCATTTGAATATATATAATTACATATTGCATCGAGATAATTATATATTTAAAGATTATTTAATTATTTACAGTACTTTAAGTTAATATAACTTAAATGTTAAGAAATAATATTTTTTAATATAAAATATTTACAAACATCTTTTATATCTATAACGAAATAACTATAATTGTAAGATAAATCTTTACAGTATCCTTTAAATAAGTAATATAAAATAAAAATTTAAATTATCTTATATATAATATATATATATATATAAATATATAATTTAAATTTTTTTTATAATAATATATATATATATATATATATATATATATATATTCTTAAATAAATTATATATTTATTTAGTAATATATTAAAATTTGGAAAAAAAAAGTTTTAAATTAATTATTCTTGATAATTTTTAATATTTTTGTTTATAAGTAATTTTAGTATTCATGAAATATAAATAAAAAGATAGTTTAGCGTCCAAAAAGTAAAAAAGTAAAAAAAAAGTAAAAAAAACCCGAATTTACTAATTAAAGTTATTCTTTTTAACTTGTTTGTTTAGTTCTCATTATTTAAAAATATTTGTATTTTGTTTGAAATATGCAGTAGGAGAGAATTCGAGGCCAGTTGTCACAATTTTTAATCAATAATTTAAAAAAAAAATGGATGCTTAATTTTGAAATATTATATACGTTATAATATACCTACATCCTTTAGGTATTATTATAAAAAAAAAATATTACTAGTGAATTCATCATATCGTAAAAATAAATTATTTAATTTTAAACTGCGACAAAATTGACAATTACTCCATGTTCTGAGTTGATTGTCATATGTTCTAAGATTGGCAGTAGTACATTCGTTATGGATAACATATAAAAAATACAATTTTTATTTTAATATTAGTTCTATATTTTGCGAAATAATAGTAATTACGGTTAATTATTAATACAAATAAAATAGTTATTTTAATCATAAAGTACGTAATTTGTTTCTATACTCTAGTTTCTGTATAAAAAATGAAAAAATATATATAATTTATATAAAATATAATATACTTGTCAGTTATTTTCTAAAAATCTCTTCTCTAAAGATAATAAAATTCATTGTCACTTCACCTGGTCATTCATTTTTCATTTTGATCAATCTATCTTACATTTTTAATAAAAGAGATTGTATTTACATACTTTGGTGCAGAATAATAATTAATTAATTGTAGTAGATTTTCTAAGACATATCATTTTCTATGAATACAAGGATATCGCGATTAATAATGCCAAAGACAATTAATAATGCTTGTCAGACAATAAAATAGGTGATAAGAAAATCCCGCACAAAATCATAGGATTTTGGCTTTCGGTGAAATTGGCTGAAACTTCAGTGTTATAGTTCTTGATTCACTGATCAAAAATATCCAAAGGCACAAAGCTTGAAAATAACTGATTTTTTGTTATAGTTAAAAGTTTTATTTTATTATTGCTTCGAAATCAAGTTTTTGAAGAATAAATAAAGAGATTTTAAGTAACAACATGCCATTCACTCTGACCATCCTCACTCTCACTTCTTCCACTATCTCCCCCCCTAACCCCTAACACATATGCCTGCGTGCGCATTTTTATATGAAAAAAATGTAAAAAAATCGAAGAATTTTTCTTATTATGCTTTTGTGTATGTGTGTGTGTGTGTGTGTGTGTGTGTGTGTGTGTGTGTGTGTGTGTGTGTGTGTGTGTGTGTGTGTGGCGCGTATGTGTGTATGTATTAATAGTACGTTTATAATTTTAGTTTATCTCAGAATTACCCGAAATGAACGACGTGGACATGATAGGTTTCATTCCTTTGGGGTTGATTTTCGAATCCTCTTACCTCTCACGTTTGACATACACAAAAAAAAAAATAAAGAGAAGAGGAAAAAGAATTTTCTATCTGTATTGATGCTGCATTTCAGCAAGCATCCGATATTTTTGCACGCGGTGTTTCACACGCGGAAACAAACATTCGGGTGATAATCAAGCACCTCGCACGTAAGAGATAAGGGAATTCACGCATTTCGAACGCGTAAGAGAAGTAAAAATCTAACAGAATATAAAAGATTCGATTTTTATTACTTTTTCATAAAATGCGCTCGTGGGCGTATGTGTATGGAGATGCGTATGTAGGTGGATGATGGGGATGAAGTGAGGAGATTGAGGGAGTGAGGGTGAGAAAGTGGGATGGCATATTGATATCTAAAATATCTCTTCATTTATTACAGAAATTTGATTTTAAGGCATAAATAAAACTTTAAACGACTGTAACAAAAAAAAAGATCATTTTCAAGCTTTATGTGGACATTTTTAATCAGAGTCAAGAATTATATAATATACTAAAGTTTCAGCCAATTTCACCGAGTCAAAATCCTATGATTTTGTGCGGGATCCTTTACTTTATTTAACAACTTCATTTTCTTAAAAGTCGTTATAAATAATATGTTTTTGGCAAATCATTTTAAACAACAAATTAATATTATGTCTGCATTTAAAAGTAAAAAAAGAAATTTTTTGCCATGTCCTGTTTGAATTATAAGCATTTTGGCAATCAACTTCGTACAACTAGTCCTTATATTGTTTTCTATTATCCGACTCAATTTTAAAGATCGAAGTAATTTAAAAAAAAGTTAATTTATTGTATTAAAAAAATATATTTCAGATAATCGGTTTTAGATGCGTATATTTATAACATTCATCTATAAAAATGACACATGAGCTATGATCAAAAATAAATTTCTCTAAAGAAAATTCTAATAACTCAAATAGCCTTTTGAAATAAGAGGATATATATATATATACAAAATACTAGCGGCATGCTTATTTGTTAAAAGTTTATTATTTACAGTGCATGTCAGTAAACATGTAAAACATTCTTTTAGTATTGAGAGGATTGCAATTATAATCCAGTACTTTATACAAAATTCTTTTACTTTGCAGAGTCCTCTTGCGAAATCATATATAAATAGAAAATCTCTGACATTAACACGGAATCGCTTAATGGCAGAATATTTTTTTTTGGATGTTAAATTATAAGAAATTGACCAATTCCAGTTGAAATTCCATAAGAAGAACAATCGAGACTATGATTAATCAATTTTTTTACGACTTAAGTTTTATGACTTAAAATTTCATTGTAAATGCCGCTTTAGTACACTACATTGGATGTAATAACCATTATGGGATTTATACATACATATCTTGTTGAAACATTTATTAATCATCAGCCATTGTTATAATGCTCGTACCGCCTAATTCCGCTAACTAGCATCCTTGCTTCGCAATCCCTATAATATGAAGTTTAGCCACTCATCGTGATCCATTGGTCAATCCTCAAGCTTCTCAAAATGGTAATTAATCAAAATGTAGCAACACACATACATTCAAAGAACGTACATTCCACCTTTACATTGTACATATATTCGTATCAGATTTACACACATATATACTATGAGTGTTCTGTCTGTAAAAATAACGATAAATCTTTCGCACAGGAGCAAAATATACTAAATTGAGAAAAAAAGTTTTCTACCATTTTCATAATAGTTAACAAGATATTAATTATTAATTAATTATTAAAAAATTGTTGAAAATTGATCTTCGATAATTTTTTACTCAAATACTATCAACTTTACAGAAAAATTGCAAGAAACAAAAATTGTTTGTTTTCTTCTCATAGAACTCTAAGAATTTTTTATCAACTTTTTAGTACAGTATTTTCTTATTTTTATCAACATCAGAAAATACGATAAAAAATTCTGAAAAAATTCTAAATTCTTAGAGCTCTATGAGAAGAAAAACAATTTTTGTCTTTTGCAGTTTTCTGTAAGGTTGATAATATTTGAGTAAAAAATGATTGAAAATCAATTTTCAGTAATTTTTAGCAATAATAATGTCTTAACTATTGCGAAAATTGTAAAATGATAGAGGACTTTTCAAGATTATTCGCGCACTATCTCCAACTATATCGCTCATGATTCGCAATTGGCTACCGCTATCTGCAGATCCGTATTGACACCGCACTTATCATGCATTACCGCGCGCCTTACAATTTAATTTATTGTGCGTTTTTGATATCTTCACTATTCCGACAATCGTTTTATGACGTTCGATAAATTACTATTTTTTTCCATAATGTCATTTATTTCATTAAGCGTCAACTATATACAAAATAGGTAGCATCGTTTGACAAATACGTTCTCGTCACGTTATTATCCTTATAAAAAATGGATCGCAAAAGAGAGATAAAAATTAAAATATAGTGTAGATTAATGCGGAAGAATAATAACATAACAAATAAAATTTATTCATGAAAGTAGAATGAATTGTATCATTATAGTTATGCTGGACAGATAATTATCTAACGTCGTTGATGTTTTCGACCCTTGCGAATTTGCACCGATTTGAGAGATGGATAATATTCTATTATTGGCTGATGTTCTACCAATAGGGGAACATACATTGTTATTCACGTTGGCATGCAAACCCCACTGAGGGCCAAATACGATATAAATCAGGGCAATCCTACTCGAGCTCTCTCTCCGCTCTGCTCTGTCATTTTCTAATAGACCTGAATTTAGGCGGAACATGGGCGGAACATTCTGATATTTTGATCAAAATCATCGGTGACATTATTGTAGTCACGAATAAGAGCCTAAGTGTGGTAGAGGGGAACACGCATATCTCACACGTTCACGTATGGATTATACGGAGGAGGCAGCAATACGCACGCAACTCGTAAGTCGTAACCATGTCATACACACACACATTGTAAGGCCGATGCCTTCATTTCTTCATAAATCAACAGCACTTCTATTTATAGCTCACGCCGGACAAATAGCGATAGTTCATGCTTGATGTTGGCTGCCTCAGACGGCAAAAGCTGTTTGAAAATGGTAGCGTCGGAACAAAAAATTTAGACATCACGATATCTTGATAATTATTCAGAATAGAATCTTTTTCGAACTTTGATATTTTTTGTGGCAGTCTTGATAAAAATCTTTGCTGACAATGATAATTAATCGGGGATGTCCCGGATCGAAAAAGTAGTAATTATTTATTTTTTTAAGTTTCTCACTTTCCTTTTCTTTTTTTTTTTACTCCTTCAGCTTCACGTATACAACAGTACAAGACACTGACTGCTTTATTTGAAGAATAGAATACTTATTATCTTAATAATCAATATCCTGGCTCTGTTGCGCTGGCGCACGACCGCGGAACTTTTGGAGATAAACATTCCATATGTCGCGTCGGAACGACTCTGTTATGAGACCGTGTTGTTTTCCTGAAGAAGATTTGCCTGGAAAGTTCCGCGCGTGTGAGTTATTTGTGTTTTCCGATGGGATATTCTCATGGGAATTAGGTACTTAATTCTCCTGACGATAGCAGGTCAAATATATTTCCTTAACAGTTTCTTTCACAATACCACACGTACTTATCAAATTTAAGTAATTTACTTGACTCGTATATTAACATTGATTATAAGAAAAAGTAAATTTAGCTTCAAAGTCGCGTAATTCAGACGAGAAATATTTTTTTACGATTTTTCTTGATCGAATTACTGCTGTGACTTCGAAGCTAAATCTGCATTTCCTTATAACAAACATTGAAATTTGACAAAAACTCATCACTGTTTTTCAATATTTACTTAGGAACGTATTCCAATATTGCAAACTCGCAGCGGAATTGCTGTGACGAGTAGGAAAAAAAATAGAAATCGTAATGTCACGTTCTCTAGTCGAATCGCAATGCCACGTTCTGTGCAACAAGCGACATTGATTGTCACGCGGTGACTAGAAAGTGCCCTACACATTCAATTTTAATATTGGATCAGTAATATTGGCAGTATACATCTTTTTAATATTTTTACAACCTACACGATCAATATTATGGACAATATATCTCACTTTTACTTTTACGTATAATATCTATTGCACTATGACATACTGTGAAAGGGATTTTAATAATACTGGACGCTTGAGAATCAAAATCTAGATTTCCGTTAGTTTCTACGTCCTACGTATCCCAATCCATCAATATTAACACACATCATCAGTAATACTGACAGTATTATTGATCATGTACGGTTACCTTGGCAACGACGAAAATTTCCCCGTGTAAAATCCGCTCGAGTGCAACAGCACATGGAATATCTCATAGCATATATATATATATATATATATATATATACGGAAGAATGGGATATATCGCCATAAGAATGTAACCGTTACCTCGGATCTACAATAGATTTTTAAGCCTTATAAGCCACAAGGAATGGACGAATCACAATCAATTATTTTTCTCGCATTCGATTGTAGTTGATCAATTTTTTATGGCTTAAGACTTAAAACATCTATTGTAGATCTGGACTTATGGACTGGCTGCTGATGCTGTCGTGTTGTCGCTACACTGCTATCGCGGTTCTCTCGGCAGTCTTAGGTTGGTTCGGCTCGTTCACTCCGTCCGTTCGCCCTCGCTTGCTTACTCGTTCGTCCGTTTAGTCTGTCACGCTCGGCGAAGTAATAGGCGGGCTAAATATAGCCGGCGATAAATACAGGCAGTTAGTGAGCCGCGTGCGTCGTGTAACGCCGCGACGATATCCTTGGATATACACGAACGAGACGACGCACAAACCGAACGAACACAGTGGCGGGCGACTTGTGTCCGCACATAGTTAAAGTCTGTACCCACAAAAGAGCGCATAAGCATAAGGAGTGTGGGTAAGCTGCTGTTATGCTTACTTTCACCTAGTTTCACCTAATGCCTAATGCAGAAATCGCACCGCAAATTTGTATTGATTTTTCCGACGGAGAGGCCGTTCTTCTCGTATAGTAGTATACATAGATTTCTTCGAGCGACGTGCTTTTTCCTTGCCGACGCATTCCGTCGTCCGCGCGGATGTTTGTCGCGTATGTCTCTCTGCTTCCGGCCGATTATTTTTTTTTTTCTTTTGTCGTCTCGCAACCGTCCAAAGTCTTACATTTCCGAGAACGGAATGAAAGATATAATTTCTGATTATTTAGTTTCTTGATTATTATTGACAATCAAAATTGTTACTTTAAATTTTTAATTCAAAAGATAAAAGAAAATTAGAAATTTTTTAAGAAAAGAAGTGGCGATCAATATAAAACTCGAAGTTTCTGAATACTCTTTAAAACTTTTTAGAGTGATTCTCTCATTCTTAAAAATTGAAAGTTTTTTTCAAAATTGGGAATCAGTTCTTACTCTTTAAAGTGGGATTCCATTCCAAAGAATTTAGAGAATATATATTTACAAAATTCAAAAAAGGAAACAAATCGTATATATGTGTATAATATATTATACAGGATTCTTTCTTATCTTTTGGAATGATTCTTGCAAATGATTTTTGTAAATAATTTATAATAATATTAAGATTGGAAACAAGACCGTTTATATGAATAAATCAACCCATCGAGAAAAACTTGTTATCAATCAAATTAGTAAAGGGATTACAATGAAAAATTCAGAAATTGTTATTTTTTTATACTTCTTTCTATATAACATACGCTGGATAGTTTTTGCGCGTAAGAGATGAAGTACAGAACATTTAGTACTACATCGTTGTGCATTTTGTACTACATCGTTGTACATTTTGTAGAACAATGCACAATATTTTACAGAAAGTTTCATGAAAAAAATACTGTTATTTTCGAGAGTTTCTTTTTATATTTAGTACAGAAATATGATTTAATTCCTCTCCTCAAAACAAAAAAGATAGTTTTTGATACATTTTACAAGTCTATCGATTATTATTATTTTATTGAAAAATATTTTTGTTTTAATATATTTTACAGGAATTTTCATTGTATTTTCTTACTTCTGACATCATCAATCTAAATATCTACGATAAGTAGTGAAAAGCCTTAAATTATTTCGATCATCTATATGTTCTTTGATCATCGTTTTTAATTGGTTTTTTGTTTACCTGACATATGACTCATGTTATACATATTTGCTCGTTGTCGGCCTTATCTATACCTATTGCATTGTAAATACGAACCATATTAACATTTATTTATTGTTAATATATACGCTACAGTCTATGCATATGCCAAGAACTATCTTAAATGCTATTCTTTCAATTTTATTACTAATAAAATTACAATAAAATATAAAAGTTAAAATATAAGTTTGATTAATTTTACTGAAGAACATGATAAAAAATCTTTAAAATATTGTATTGTACCACAATACTACCATATTTTCAAGATAAATTTTAAGAGAAAATTTTTCCCGTTGTACAGATAATATTAATTTTCGCCACAGCTTATTCTGACTGCAAGAATTACGAGCAGACTTTATACGTGAGTCATATAACGATCCGAAGTCCAATCTTAAACATTGATAAAACAAAAAAAATATCAGTTAAAAAGTGTTAATTAAATCATCTATTTTTGGTGAACATGTTCTAACGTCAAGGAATACGTTGACGTGTTAAAATACGATGTCTATCAAATCATATTATAATAGTTTGTTCAAAATGATGTATTTAGAACGCAATTAACGCTCATGTGACAATATAATAAAACTGAAATCGAGCAAGTCTGACAAGAATTGATAGCCCTTTGGATTATTGAGGCTACGTAATTATTGCTGCGATATAATGAGCCATGAAGTAAATTGGAATTCGCGTATCCACATCATCCTAATTCAAGATTTATTTACTAAATGAATTGAGTATCGTGCGTCAAAAGTGAAACGGAAAGAAAATTAGGAAAGTTCGTGGACCTGATTCTCTCATTAGTTAAAGTATGCTAACATTTCTCTTGATCAGTAATAAAGAATTTATTAATCATATATTACGGACTTTTATACGGCAAAAATACGTAATAAGAGAGATTGTCTATACTCTCGCTATATCATTTGCAAGTCAATTAAATGAGAAGAGAATGTATAAGGTATTTAACAGAGGGATATTTCTATTGAAAATTCAGTTCCAGATTAAAAACAAAATATGAAAAATCTCTGTATCAAAGCTAGAATCTCAATAATTAACTTAGCTGGAATTTCAATTATATAATTAGCTATAACGAGCTACAAAATACACGTTTTTATCGACAATGCGCGCTTTTATTTTTGAAATTCTTCTTATACAGGATGTAACTGAAATAATGCTCACTAATCATATGTACTAATAAAAAACTGAGACGAAAAGTCCTCTACTATTTTGCAAATTGTAAATTGTACGTCAGCGTTGTACATGAGCATTAATTGCATTTTGAATACATTTTGTAGAGAGGCCATTATAAATGATTTGATTACTTCCACATGCACTGCATCCCGAAATATAGTAATTATTTTTCAGCATTTATATCGTACGTTCAATTTTAAGTTCAATTCGTATCATTCGTGTCATTATTTTTCTTTTGAATGATTAAATTCTTTCAGTCATCATTCGAAAATTTATCTAATATTTGTTCTACATTGAAGCACAATAAACATTTCTGAAATTAATTGTAATACGAGAATTTCTTTTGCGAAAATAGTTTTGTACTTTTTGTCATTCTTTGTCTGACTTTAAATCGATACCTAAGAAATAATTCTGTAATTTTTATATCACGGAATCAGTTGTAATTGCTGCTTTATAAGACAAGTTAATATTCTTAGCTTGTTTCACCTCCTGGCATGCCCAGGATGTTGATGAAATAGATGATTGCCATATTGAAAGTATAAATAAATATGAGCGCGCGCGACGCGTGTTATAAAAATTTATTTCCAGAAACAATTGAGTCTGTTATTACATTACGCAATCTTATACTAAGATTTGGAATTATTTTATGTTTCGTATGTAAAATTTTTCCACCAGTAACTTTATCATTTTCTAAAAAGTTCTTAAGAACAAGAGAGATTTACATAAAAAAAAAATATTAAAATCCTTCGAAATACATTGTTGTCCCTCGACTATCATATTTTTAGGATAAACTAAGGAAAAATTCTCTTCGTGTATAAATGTACGCAATATTACTGTGCAGTACACATATAATATTTTGATTTTATTGTGATTTTAGTAACTATATATATTTTGTTTGTTTGTAACATACATGTACATGTATGTTACATGTTTATAACGTATACTTGTACCCAATTGTGTTCTTATTAAATTAATATTAATATTATACTAATATCAAGTACTAAGTAATCTTATTTTTTATATTTTACACGCTTTAAAGAAATATTTTATTATTGAGGGGACATATTTTTTTGCCTCGAGCATCAAGATGTTTAATCCCGATTTTGTATTGTTACGTGCCTGATAGGCGGATAGAACTTATGTTTGCCTATATGCGTCAGTCTCTCATCTCTTGTAAATAAGGCGTATATATGCAGAGACACCACGCGGACGAACCGGTAGAAATATTTCGACAAATAACGGGATTTACATACAGGCATGTGCACGTGCATACGTATGACTCCGCATTAGTGCAGGAATGGGGAATACTTTATTGATCGCAGTCTCGCACGGCGCAAAACGACGACTATTTATCTATGATTTGAATTTATTTCACACGATTGTACAGTAACGCTGTTGTGTCTCGCTGGTGCTGTATTGCCTAAGTATTCAAAGATTTACTGTTTACTCGATAATTGAGTAATACCTTGATAACGAGGTAAATAGCGAAAATCTGCGAAATTTGTGAGCAATTATCTCGCTCAAACACGTGTACTGCGAATCATAAATTTTTATAATCAGAACAGTTCGCGATTGGATGATTCTCAGCGCGAAAGAAGTATATTGTATCGACAGCATTTGCATGAAAACTGCTGATTCTTCTGACCTTCGCGATCTATTTATAGCGTAGTCTGCTGCGTGATGCACTCGTGCGGACGCTTACCTGGCTCGCGCTGCGTCGGCATTGCTCCGATCTGAGCCAGGCCTTTCCTAAGAATCTGTAGCACCATGTCTCTTCGCAATCGTTAAACAGTGTCGTTATTATATTCACATTAGAAGTTTACTCCACAAAAAGCATATCAATTTCAATACATGAATGTACAATATGAATGTAGTACATAAAAAATTCTGTATAATTGACATGATGTGTTTGCGTTTCGAAACATTGTCTCGTTTTAAATTAAAATAGCTGATAATTAAAATGTCCTTCATGTTTCTCTATCTTTCCGAGAGAGATGACTATCTCCAAACATTTTTCAAAATTTTAAATAAAAATTATAGGGAAAATTGTATTGGAAGGGCTTTCCTTTCGAAAGGCAAGAGGTCTATTTTCAGTATTTATATTCTTATAGGTTTTTTTATAATTAATCTTTATTACAAAATTTTACTAGATTGAAAATTAATAAAATCCCATTATCTATTAAATTATAAAATTCATTTGTGAACAAATTTTCAATAAAACCTTGGTAATATTATTATTGGAGGTTAAAATATTATTGGAGTTAACATATTTATTAAGAGAATATAAATTTTGTATTCGTTAAAATATCTAATCAAAATAAATATAATTTTACAGCGTCTTACTTAAATAACTCTGTAGATTTGTATAGCAAAATGACCATTTACGTATTTTAGAAATTTAATCTCAAAGGTAGATAAAAAAATTATTTTCTTTTATGCAAAATAAAACTAATTTTTAATATTTCTTTAAACACACAAATTTCGTTTGAATTAATATTGTGGAAAAGATCATCAGAATGTTATTAATAATTAAAAAAAAAAAAAGTATATTTATGCTACATAAGATTGTTACTGCTCGGATGATTTATTCATAATAAAAAATTATTAAATTAATTAATTATAGAAATATTTAATCTGCAATCGTGACATTCTTATATGTCGATTTGGAGAATATCAAATGAAATATTAATTATAATTATTTCTTGTTCTTTATTACAGTAGAAACCGTACTGCCATTTCAATAAATCGAAACGATATGTTATCACGACTTATTACGACTTATAATACCTAGAATTCCGATACTTGCTTTCTCGTTTGAACGGTTTTTCTATTAGCAGAGACGTATTTTATAATCGAAACGCACGATAATTTTATTCAATATGACTGCGTTGATAATTAACTGTATTGTCGTCTATTAATAATACAAGTTATCCAGTTATTAGCGGCGCTTAAAATTATATTTAAAGCGTTGGACTTAATGCTATGTGCTATTGCGACGAGCTTCGTTGACGACAAATTAAAGCAATTGCGAGCGAACTGTCTCGTTAAAATCACACGCACTTTATGCTGTAACTCCGAAAGGCGTCTCGAGTTGCTTTAAAGATTTTATAAAACACTCGAGATAAGACGCAATCAACTAATTAAGATCATCCCGCAAAATCAAGCTATGCGCAAATCATTATACGTGCTCGTTACTTTACAAGAATATTTGATTCGTATATTTTACCACATATATTATATATTTTACGTATTGCTATTTTACTATATATATTGTATATTTTATTCAATATGTTATTCTTAGCGAGAAATGACAGTTGGACTGATCTCATTATTGTGAATGCGGAAGTGATGATGACGACATGGAATCCAGTTTAACCTTGCATTGATTCTTCGACAAAAACATATCGACACGTTCGTGTTCTACCCAGCAGCTATTCATTATATAGTTTCGCCACAATAAAATTGTTGATCGCGGAAAGGTGTATTGATGAATCAGCCGTTACGACATATCACAATGGCATTTTTCATTTTTATTTTATATATGGCTAATTTTCTATCTGCACGATTTTCAATCTATCCTCTTCCAATGAATTGCAACTTAGGCTCATAATTTTTGCTCTTTACCTCGAGGCAATTGCATATCGTGACTTCCCGAGAAAAAGATAATAACGTTCCAAGAAAACATCGCGCAAGACACGAGGTTGATATCGGCTATAAATACATCGGACGAGTGTAAAAATAGACGAGTATGGCAAGGATTCGGATTAGGAATGCGTATCCTGGTGCGTGCCGTGGATGCTCGTCGGAGCGGAGCACTGTCTAATACCAGATCAGAACGAAATAGACCGATGACGCATTTATCTAACAGGTTCCCTCGTAACCGTCTGTTTGCCCTGTCTGATTTTTATTATTCTTGATACGGCGCGGTCTCGCTCACTCGCTCGTTGGTACGCATAAATATTAATTGATCCTGTTTGTGCAATATTACGTTACACACACCCGCCCATTTTTTTCCATGCAGTATAAATATACGCGCGTGACGGCGATGATGATAAAGCAAACGCGGGTCGGACTCTCGACCGCGCGCGAAACCAGTATTCTCACGCGCTGTGCTCGCTCGCTCATTCTTCCATTCCACCGTTCTAAAAATAGCACCTGCGAAAGCACGACCAGTTTTCCGCTTGTAATGAATGGATTCCTCCGGCATATGAACTACCAATGCTTTGCGAATTCGTGTTATGACTCCTTTTGTTTACTTCGATATACAATTCGTTCCGATTCAATTTTAAACAAAATTTTAACTTCTGAAATGTTGACTTATATTTTAAGTCGCGTACATTATTAACACTTTTTTAAATAAAACTCTATATATATATGTATATATATATATTTTAAAAAGTCGATTTTTCATTAAAGCAATTATTCAACATTGAAAAATAGAAGATCCATTAAAATTTTTTAATATAAAAATTAAGTTCTCACGTTATTCATATAAATGTGTAAAATATATATCATTAAATTTTAATTAATGAGATTTTATTATTTTTCTTCTTTCGTGATAGAAATTCAAGATTTAAACTTCGCAAACTTCATTAATTCCTATAAATACAGCAAATTGAGAATTAAGAATTGAAAAATCACAGACTTTGACAAAGTCTACCTTATCAAAAGACCAATTCCTACCGAAAACTATTGAATATTACAGTTTCTAGGATATCTTGATATAGAATTGAACGTTAACAAGAAATGAATAGGAATAGCTGTTGCGCCTATATGTGTATTTAGATATATTCTACGCAGATGTCTCATTATCGAGATACTAATCAAGAGCAATGATCTCTCGGAATACAAAATGGAGACGAGAGACGGCTTAAAAAAAAAAAGATAAGGAGGCAATTATCGCGCGTTCGTCTCCAGGCTCGTGCAATCGCGACCGGTTTTTCATCTATCAAGACTGTTCGGGCGATTGTCGACGCGGTGATTTTTACTCGTGCGATTTTCTGTACGTATTGCAAAACTATCGCGAAACGCTCAATCCAATTAAGTGGACAGCATATTTTATCAGCGTTTTGCTTTCTTGGTTATATCAACGGTTCGCGCGTAAGCAAATCAGTATTCGAACGCAGCTGTCTCGCTCACATCAAACCGGGCATTTTTTGATGTAAAAAAAAAAAAAAAAAAAAAAACTTAAAGTTTCAAAAAAAAAAAAAACAACAACATTACATTATAA
>Ga0157364_1003202_pt1 | contig 15789 bp, 8 predicted proteins | sample AttsexASBM2_FD_111476 | JGI IMG/M metagenome (GOLD analysis project Ga0157364, IMG submission 111476) | Fungus gardens microbial communities from leaf cutter ant in Ribeirão Preto, State of São Paulo, Brazil - Atta sexdens ASBM2 | ecosystem: Host-associated > Fungi > Mycelium > Unclassified ...
TAAAATGAGATACATAAATATATAAGCCATGTTCGAATATACACTGTTAATATTGAAAATAATATATATAACATCGTGAACTAGATTTTCAGTACTGGCAGGCTTATGGCACACAAAAAAAAACATATGCATAAGTGTATCAGCCCAACAGAAACCGTAAGGCAATATACTATTAATATAAACTAATAAATCCAAACGTTGATTTATTTTTTCTGTGTATTATAATCTTATATCCGAACACGATTATATTCGGGATTCAGGCATTGAAAAGAACGAAAGCGAAAGCGAAAATGAATGGAAAAAGTAATTTGCAAGCAATGCGAATAGACCTAAAAAGAGTAGAGAGAGTGCAAGTAGTTTACACTCGCTACACTTTGATAGCGGCGTCTTTGCTTTTGAAAGTGTGCGTTATGTACGGTTAAGATCGGGAGTTTCATGCAAAGTGTAATTACATCGTAATAATATGAACGATTATAATTAATCGAGAGTTTACGAATGTGTGTGTTTGTGTGCGTGTTCGGTAAAGGAAGTTGAAAGGATTGAGAATCAGGCTTGAGTGACATTGGCGGAGCAACTATGGAATGAATAAATTATTATTATTTTTTATCTTCCATTTGCCAGTTCCACGGGACTAATTATTTACGTAATTAATACTTTATATGATAATTATTCCTAAATGCCGATTCCTTTGAATAATGTTATAATTCAATTTCACATTATGTTTCCGTTTTACAGTTTGACGCAGTTTTGATGTAATAACCATACTCTGTCACTACGTATTGTATCGGTGAGTCGCATGTTTCTTTTATTTCGTTGAGGTTATATATCGACAGAATTGCGTGAAAGAATGCGTGCGTTATATCGGATACATGTAACTAATATGTAAATGTATTTATATATCGAGTTAACGGAGTAAAAATAATGAATATTTGCGAAGTCTCTTTACAAAGTTACGACATTTACAAGGTAACGCATGAAATGTCACACTCCATTTAATTATCCAATTTTCCGCTTTGGTAATTAATTCTGTACCAGTTCTGTACCAATTTTATTATAACTAAATGTGCGTAAGGAAAAGAGAAATAGCTTTTTAAGGTATTTAAAAATTTAATTGGATACACGCAGATCTAAAAATAATTTTATTGAACCATTAAAATAATTATATTAGGACTTAAACTGGTGGTGATGTCAGAATATATATCAAAACTTTTTGCAACATTATTGCATGAAATTTCTACATGATTATTTTAATGATCTAACAAAATTATTTTTAAATCTATATTTATATTATTAAATTTTTAGATATTTTAGCAAAATTTTTCTTTCCATATATATATATATGTTGTATAAATCAAATAGTATGACATTTTATGTCACCCTGTATATCACCTCTTCCTTTCGAAAAGATATTTAATAGATTCGATAATTAGTTTATTGCATTAGTATTGTAATATTGCCGAGCGTTCGCAATAATCGATACTTTAATTAATCATCAGCGAGTAATTGCTCTTTGAGCGCATTCCCGTTTGATCTCTAATCGGAATGTGGTTAAATCGTTCGTCTCTCGAGAAAACTTTACTGAGAGTGTTTATTTTTTTATCCAGGATGCATTGAACATAAATTATAGAATAAAAAAATTAAACCGAAAAAATTTACTAAATTATAACAAATATTTGTTTGAATAGTACTAAATATTTACTAAATATAAATACATATTTGCTTGTATAAAAATGTTTACATTACTTTAATTTAATTATATTTTTTATTGAGTAACTATTTATTTACTGTAAGTAAATGTTTAGTTAATATTATTTTTTACGATCTTTTGTATATTCTTTAAATTATTTTGTTCATTTTAATCCTTTGACTTAATATGTATTTATGTGGATATTTTATTTTGATCATCTTTTATTTTATTTTATAAGTGATTATACTCTTTGCTGAGAATGGCTCAAATCTAGAGCCAAAACGTTCATGATATTATATTAATTAATTAATTTAAAATCGACTTTGTTGATTTGCGCATTGTCTTCCGTGCTGACTCCTATCGCCCTTAATTGTGTTATTTATTGTTTATTATTTTGAGAATTTTTTCTGGGACTTTATTTATTCTTATTATGTATATTAAAATGTAATAAATTTTTTCTCATGTATGACATTTATGAAAACAAAAGATATAGAGATAATTTCAAGATAAAATCGAACATTCAATTAAGAGTCGAATATTTCAAATCAAGCGGTAAAAAACAAGCGGTTGTGAAAATGATATTTTACTTTCGCTGTTACCCGCGATGAAATATCGATTCAATTCGGAATATCGACTTCGGTTATTCACGATGACGGCATTCCCATGCTTTAGCCGACAGAATGCCCTATCTGCCGCAACCCCGAGGTTTATCCCGCGAACGGAGACGAAACGATCGATGACGACTATGATAAGCAATCCAGGGGGATAAGCACCCCCTGGTGCCCGAGGGGGTTTGTGCTTTATCGCCCATCACCGCGTTCTTCCTGGTCTTTTCGCACTCTCTCTCTTCCTCTGCTCCATTCTCGAACTACATTATATCCACACGAGATTCACCGCACATTCATCCACACACATCGAATAAATCTGAAAAAAATACATTCATGGGAGAAGGTCGCTTGAGTCCGCGAATCAAGCTCCAATCCAATATATCGCGACGCTCCCGAGACATTTTCTGGGATCACGCTCCGGCATGATCTTTCAGGGATTCGTATCGGCTACCATCCGATTCCCTCGGATTGTACGTTATCCTATATGTCTACGAGAGATATTGCGCGCCGGAGTGACGTCGATTGCGAGAAATGTTGTTGCATTGCAATCGCTATAGAATATAAGTACTGCCGTTCTACCATCGATTTACTCCAAAATGCAGCACAAACGTATTATAATAAACAAATTAATTTATACAAATTTCTGGTTTGATTCTCGGTTTGCGGCAAGCATTATTTGATATATGTAGAAGGTTTGTATCGATAATTCAAATGTAAAACAGTATGTACATATGTACCGCGGTTAAGTTTGTAGAAATAATTTTATTAAATAATTTTATATATATATATATGTATATAAGAGTAGATATTACTAATAGAACTACTACTAAGTAAATATTATTAACATAAAATTCAATGTAATAAAATAAATAAACAGTTAAAAACGAGCTAAGGATATAAGGTATTGAAAATAATAAATATATTTAATAAATTAAATATTATACATACGAAATTTAAGCGAAATTAGTTTTGATATTACTATGTCTTCATTAGTCGTTAAACGAATTAACAATATGCAATTAAATCATATTATAAAAACATAGTCACAAATATAAAAAGATGAAAATATGAAATGATCAAAAAGTAATCAAAATAATTAAATCCATGTTGTTTTTAATGAATTGACAAAGTATCATGGTTGCAGGAACGCTAATAAACATTGATTACTCTCCAAAAATTCTCGATTGATATCAAATACAATGCAATGGTTTAAATTTACTCAAGTGTGTATGTGTGTATGTATATATATAGTATATGGCATCTTGATTTCCAGCGTTAATTAATATTATCTTTAAAACTAAAGAAAAGAATTAAAGAGAATATCACTATTTTGTAAAATAGTTGATTGACTGATCATACAAGAACAAGGAAATACAGAAAGCAAACTTACATAAATGTCGTAAGATTTTTATATGATATGATGTCGACGTCTCAAAACAAAATTGCTAATGTAACGTGAGTAATAAAAGTCAACGGACATGACTTCATGTATGTAAACAGTTAATAATCGTTGTTACAAATTCTATCAAGTATATTATACTTATTATGATTCATTTAAAAGTGCAGTATCCCCATTAAAATTAATCCCATTCTTTTAGACTTTGATGTTTGAATTATTTCTAAAATTAACATTTTAAATCTGTTCCATATAAAAAATCTTCACATCATCCCAATCAAATGTATGAAAATTCCAACATGTAATTTGTAACAATCAAATGCTTGGAAGAATCTTGATTTAAATTTTTTCTGTGCTTCGAGACTTTAATTTTTAGTTGTCTTTTAAACACAGATAAAATTTCTGTAACAGTAATCATAAGACGTAAACTGAAACCAATGAGCCAATCAGGATATTGCTTTAGATCTACATAATTTAATATTATAGAAATAGAAATAGCAATAAATTTATTCATAAGATAAAGGACCCGTTTCTTATTTTAGTTCTCGATCAAATCTTTTCATATTTTGGGAAATTGTAGTTTCAGGTATCCTGATTAAAAGTTTTCGAGATATAACTGTTCAAACTTGATTAATTCTATTATTTCGGATATTGAGCGATATAAACAATCTCGGTCCCATATGATCCTATAGATTTGAAAAAAATACCTAAATGAATCTTATAATATGCAAAATAAAGCTGCATTAGCGAAGTTGCATTTCATTTTGCGATCTCAAAATTGTGGCTAAAAATGAGAATAAATAAAATAATGATAAAAATAATAAGTTAAATAAATAATGATAAGTACTATCATCAATAGAGCCCGGATTTTTCCAATGACCATTGTACCGATTCGAGTCAACAGTAGCACGGTTCTTCCCACTGCTATTCAATTTGGGTAATGCTAAGAGAGTTGGAAATGTATGCACATTGACTTTATTTATATAACATTACTTATTGTTTAGACACAATTGAGATCGCGAAGCGAAATGCAACTATAGCTTATTTCGCATGTTATAAGATTTATCTAGGTTTTTTTTCAAGTCTGTAAGGATCAAGATTGTTTATATCGCCCAATATCTGAAATAGAAATTAATCAAGTTTGAACAGTTACATCGAAAACTTTTAATTCAAACATTAAAGTCCAAAAGAATGGGATTAATTTTAATGGGGATACTGCACTTTTAAATGAATTATAATAAGTATAATATACTTGATAGAATTTGTAACAACGATTATTAACTGTTAATTTTAGGAGGTCACGCATATTGAACTTTTAATTAGACCATCTAGAACTACAATTTCTCAAAATATGAGAAAATTTGACTGAGAACCAAATTCTATAGGAAACGTGAAAGATCCTCTAATCGGTTGAAATTTGCTTTACTGTTATTTTGTCTGCGGTAACTCTTAATCTAATCTACACGCAATTATTATACAGAATTTTGTGAACTACATTATTGTTATAATCATTCTGATTTCTGTCTTTGTGTCTCTTTATAAAATTATTTAATTTATGCATACATCTATATCTAACTGGTTTTGTCTATGGCTGAAATAATAACTTTAGAGATTTTTTTATATACAAAAACACTATAATTTTTCTATCTTTTTTTTCTTTATTTAGATTTGATCTGGGATTATTATTGAGTTTTGTGGCAAATATAATACCTTTCTTAATCTAGCATTTATTGTATTAAAAATTAATTTAATTCGGTTGTCTAGTAACGGTTACAATAAAATTTATATCATAATAAAATATAAATTCTTTAGGTGATATACGGGATATGATAATAAAATAGCTTTATCCACCAAACTATATATATTGTGCCGATTTTATGGCACAAAAGATGGTTGGAGAAAAATGAGAAATACCTTCTTGAGAATGTTTTTTTTTATGAAACCAATTTAGATCAATTTTATTATTCTTTACATTTAAAGAGATGTGCAAAAAATTAATACTACGTTTTTCTTCAACCTCAACTGTGAATTATAATCCATCGTAAAATCCATTAAAAATATTTAGTGGATTTTAATTGTCATTAAATTTGTTTTTAGATATTATATCATCCACAATATAATATCACAGATAGAAGGGTAATTCTATTCCAATATTTGCAAAAAATAATTATATATAATATATTTCTACATGTACATTATTAGATTTTTAAAAATACAAGACTTAAGAGATTTAATTTTTATTTCTTTACTTCTAAAGAATACACGTTTTTTGTTTCTTTATTTCCTTTAAAGATTTATATGCGATAGATAAAATAATATTACATATATCTGATCATTTTTTTATCGCTGCCTTATTTGTCGTCGGTTTTTTTTAATACATTGAGTAAACTAATTTTTTTTAATGCATTGAGTAAACTGATTTTTGCGTGCACTGATTATCGCTTAAATTTAATTATCTCTTTGATTCTACCGTGAACTGCCATGATAATGACAGTGTCGTTCAAATTAAATCACATATGATGCAATCGTGATAATATCTCTCAGTTAGAGTAGACTGCTTTATATATACTCGTTATCACAATTAAATTGAATTCAACAGTAATGCAATTCGCAAGCAAATAGCAGAAAGTAATTCATAATTCGCTCTGATAAGTTACTCGCTCTCATTTACAATTTATACAATTGCGAATCATTATTTCTCAGATGACATTGTGATCTATGTTATGAACTGACATTATTTTTATATTTTATCATTTTAGGTATGATATCATTCCTGTAAAACAAAAAATATAGAAACTATGTCAGTTCATACATGAAACATATTTTCGAATATAGAATACATTTCCATGACTATTATAATATTTAAAAAAATTAATATTTGATATATCAAATTTAAATTTTATGTATTTATTAATTCTTGAATGTTCTTTTTGAGCTTTTATAAATTTATCTTGATATGAATCTATGCATCATGCATTCCAATGCATTGTATATATTATGTCGCAATGCTTTCATTATATATTCCAATCACGTAGTAATGACAAAATCTTTATTCTCATCACATTATCATGTATGCATATTATTTTTTTCTCACCTTTTTTTTTCTTTTTGGTATTATCTTTTTTACTGCATTACTTCAATCTATTAGAATGAAATATAAAGGAATCAATTTCATTCCATTCCTATTATATTATTAAATATCTTTCGAAGAGTGTCATTTCTGATAGCCTAGGAATACAATGGATTCATATTTCACAGATTCATTTTCACATGATAAAGTTAAATAATTAAATATACTATTTAAAACGTGTTTTTAGTGTATTACTTTTAAGACACCTCTCAATGAGAATTAAATAATAATATTATTCATTATATGTTAAATTTCAGTTAAAATATGAAAATTTATTTGGTATAAATAATTATTTCTTTTATTCGTGCAAATAAATTGAAATGTGATATTTTATGTTCGTCGCGATATCATAATTTGACAGCATAACGGTAATGTATACAAAATAATATTATATATAAACATTTATATATCTCGTTTTTATTTTGCCCTTTTCATCGGCAATATTTCATTCCATGCTCACTGAAAGCCAAATGCGTTTGTAATTGCGCAATCTCGATTGCACGAGTAATTTTAACCCGGAGATATATGCAAAATTATTTTCGGAAATGCAACTTGCAAATAAAATTGAACGAGGCGCAATCATTATACTTTCCGAACGTTAAAAAGCTACAGAGTCCAAAATGTCCGAAATATTACCATTGGTTTGAGTGAAGACGCGAAGATATTAAATTGGCGTCTGTCAGTAGCACTTCGCGCGGAATTAAATTCTTGCTATTAAATTCGGTACACTTTCATCGCAATTCCTTCGATAAACCAATTTAACTTCTGCGAAAGATTTCTCATTAGATCTAACCCCATTATTGCCAGCGTATCTTAAAGCCATTCTTCTCGATTTATCTCCCTTCATCCTTTTGCTTCGCAAAACGATATGTGCCTTGTGTTGCGTGGAATCGAGCTGAAAGCTCGTTCGATGATATGAATAACCTTAGCCGATGGAAATAAAATCGGATTAAGTGAAAATTGAGAATTGCCGTTGTAAAATTATTTGATTAAATGCATATCGTCAAAAAAAGAGAAAGGAAGAATGAAGATAAGAGAGAATGTATAAGCAAACTACTTGCTTTGGTTACAAGAAGAGAAATATTTTCAGCTTGATTTTATTGTGCATTCTATTCGGAGTACAATCTCCATTTATTAAACTTATCGTCGAACAAGATAATCGACTATCGGAAGCTGTAGGTTCAGAGAACAATTTCATAAGGCTTTCATGGAACGCTTTCATACAATCATCGCGCGATAAGAATGTATTTTGCATCATTCGTAATTCTATTTTAGAAAACGCTAATATTAGGTGTAGTAAAAAGAAATTCATTATTTTTGAATGGAAAAATATAATAAATGATGAAGATAATCTCATATAATTTCTTGATAATAAAGAGAGATATATCAAAGATTCTTTCAAGGTAAGTTATACACATTTGCATTTTAATCAAACCGCTTTGTATATATGGCAGTTCAGAATTGTATTTTATTCTCTGAACGTACATGAACCGGTGCTACGTGTGAGCAATTGTTATCAGAATTTGGCGTTTTGTTTGGACTGTTGCTTTTTACGATTTAACTCGCGGTGCGTTAAAAATACACGTTTTAATACAAATATATTCTGCACGTATCTCTTTCGAGAGAATTTTTTGGTTGACATTGTCGTTTAACAAATACTTTATTCTCAGTCCTCACAATCTGTATAGCATCGTAATAACTAAAATTATACTGCATATACTGTAATTTTTGAAATTAATTTTGATTTGTTAATTATTTAAAACAATAATATTGAATTTAACAATACTGATGACTCTTTCATTACATTCATTGTGAACGATCATGATAGAACCTGCCGAATGATTTTTAGAAACGCTTAATTGAACATGAAACCGCGTAATTCGAGATATTAATATGCCATAGGTGATAATCACTATTTGCACACGCTCGCATATCATTTGAGATTAAAAAAAACATCAATAAATCGAAGTAGTCCAGTTAACCAATATCCACAACAATAGGCTAATTAATGGCTCTGCTGATGCATTCGATAATAAATTTCGATTTACGATTAGCTTGTGAATTAAATTGAATGGTTTGTTTTTTATTTTATACATTAATTAATAAATTAAAACTGGAGTATTATATGTAAGATATTGAAATTTTTGTAATTTTTCATAATAATAGATAACAAATAAAGATTTAAATGTTACGATGTAAAATTTTAAGAAACGCAAATTTATTCAAATTTCAGTCAATTATAAAACGGCTTTTTTCAAACAAGTATGTCATTATCATAATCACTATCAGGGTTGACATTATCTCATAAAAATAACTCGTTACTACTATCGTTCTTTTTTCTAAAAAATAACTCATTCCCAATACTCGTTATTGATTTGCAAAAATAATTCATTATCGTTATCGTTACTCAAAATATAACGAATCATTACTTTTTCATTACTTTTTTTCTTGACTCTAACAGAATATTATATGCAGATTTTTGCGTAAATGTAAAAAAGATGTCAAAATTTTATTTTTTCCAGAAGAATAAAGCTCAAAAAATATGTGCTTATAGTAAACATTGTGCGTTATTTCATGAATGAAATAGATGCTATCATATCACATAATATGTATTTTTTGTAATTTTTATACTTAAATAAATTTATTTTTCGTATTACTTTTAATAAAATATCTTTAAATTATATTTTAATTCTTAATAAATATAATTTAATTCTTAATACATATACAATTTTCTTTTATTGTGCGATGGGTCGTTTGTGTGTAGATTAATTTTCATAATTTTTGCAAATATACAAAATAGATTATGAATAGATTCTTATATGTATTTTAACATCTTTAAAAAATATTTATAAAGTTGTATATTTAAAAAGAAGGAAAGGATAGAAAGAATCATTTAGCTAAGTACAGTATTTCGAAAAAAGAAACAAGATATAAATGACTCATCATGAATACTCTAAGGGTAAAATTATATTATTATATAAAAAAATAATATTGTTTGTAATCTGCGTTATATACATAGAGGAAAGTCCCCTATTATGAGATAGGCGCCTAATATGAGATAGCATTTCGTTAAACTAATAAACGCTATTTATTGATTTCCACCATGAATTTATTGCTCTTGGATTGAAGACTATTTAGTGGAAAATTCATTATTAGATCATGCCTGTAGTCATTATAAAAAAGATTTTAGAATTTGGATGTCTTCAAGTTTCAGATAAAGTCTTTAAATCTTTTGTTTATTTAATAAGTAAATATTTGGCAATAAATTCTTCGTGTAGTGATAGAGTAAAATCGTACTAATAGAAAAATACGAAATATATTGAATTGCTTAATTACAGAAGTTAGATTTGATCGTAAAACTGTAAGGCGGAAATGATAATATGAGATATCCAGGATATTTCTAATATGAAATAACCTATGCTCCTGTCATGATGAAAATCGTTGCTGAAGTATAAATGTTAACTGTATGTTATTATGCGATATTAAAAAGGACAATCAGAATGAACATCGATGTTTGTTTCTGAGATGCTTGTTTCTAACTACCTGAAGACGAGTCTTAGGTGCACATAGGAATCACATATTCATGTGCGCACTGGCTGTGTTTGTTTGTATTTTAGAAACATTAAATAAAGTTTTTTTGCAATACTGATATACTTTGTGCTTTATTATCGATTTCTCGAGGCATCTCATATTAGGAGCACAATTTTTTTACTTTGCGATTTGTTCACTTTTTACATTTCTTTAATTTATAAAAAAAATAAAATTTGAATTAAATTTTACACAACATTATCTTAAAGCTTATTAAATTCTCTTCCAAATGATCTATTATTTTTTTAAATTCTGCTCATAGATTTCTAGCATTTACCCAAAATAAACTCTGTGTTTTATGATAGGAGCCTTTCCTGTATATTTAATTTGTGAGATATGACACAGAAAAAATTTTATTTAAAAAAATTAAATATACTGTAAAGATTATATCTGAATTAGTCTATACGTGTGAATTGTAAAAACAATGAAAAAAAAGCATTGTGATCGCTTGAATTAGACAGCTAATCAGACCATTAATGTTTCATCTTTGTTTTCTATAGACTATAGTTATGATAACTAAACATTTAATTAGAAATAAAGTAATGATAAAAATAAACTAGTAAAATCGTTACCCCAAAAATGTAATTGCGTTATCGTGAATGTTGTGCAGAAGAAAATGTAACGTCGTTATCCATTCGTTATCGAAAAAAGTAACTTGTAACAACGTTACAGATAACGCATTACTTGTCAATTCTGATTATTATGTGGAGATTGTAAAATTAACAATATACGGCAAAAATAACTATAGACGATATTTGCAGACAATATTTTAGAGGATAACATAATTACATAATTCTACGTTATGAAAATTCGTGATAGTTATACAATTAATATTACTATGAATAGTTGAATTGTTTCGCTGTCGCTAATGTACGCCTATCTAATAACGGATCTCGCACGTCGTGTTCCATTAATGATCCTTATGCCATCCTGATTGTTTCTGAACGCTGTTATCAAACGTTGCAGTTGACCATCATAACGAAAATGCTGTATTTCGGTGAAAGAGAGGAGAAGTGGACAGGGGGAGAGGGAGGGAGGGAAGGAGAGAGAGAGAGAGAGAGAGAGAGAGAGAGAGAGAGAGAGATTAATTGTTGCGTTATGACGCGTGTTGTACCATATATATAGCGCGCAGATGCGCCGTAACGATTGGCATTATATGCAGTAATATGAATCATACTAGAGTCTTGCCTCGACTCTCGAGTTAGTTATTAAATTCTCTTCTATCTAAACCAAATTGTATTTAGAAACTCTTTGCACGCAGTGTGGGACAGTAAACTAATTATTTGCATGGATGTATGTGACATGCGAGCAATGCGGTTAAAAGTTACGATGGACAGGACAGCATTTTACTGGCTGACTAGTTTAGACTTTTCTTTGTTGTGGTTAAAAAATTATTCTTTATGGTCGAAACAATAAGCAGACAAAGAGAGAAAAATATACGTAGCATTTCATTCAAGTAAACGTATACAAATTTCGTATATAACGAGCTCCGAACTCTGAAATTGTCCATAAATAAATAAGTTAGTTGTAAAATAAATGTCTATTTTGTACATTCTGTTATACATAGACTGTCCGATAATCACTATACAATATTTTAACCGCGTATTTTGAAGGAATTATATTTTAATTAAAATTAAAAAAAATATTCTTTATACGAAAATGTTGAAACCACAATAGTTTTCAAGCTATAAACAATTAAAATTAGTCAGTGATATTACATATCAATCAATTCGTCGTAATTACGAAATATTTAGTACAATATAAAATAGATATGCATCAAATGTATTCTGTTCCTTGTAACTCAAAATGATTTTGATAAGCGAGTTATTAACGAATATTCTGTATAATTTATGTTTTATTTTATATATTCATCAACATTGCCTAATAATGCTGCTTAATTAAAAAAAAATTTTATTAAAAGCAAGATTGAATAATTTATATGTAATAATTAAAATTTGCTGTAGTTAGTTATTAGTAGTCAATTTATCATTATCAATTGATTACTGTGGTATGTGTAATATGACGAACGACAAAATTAGTTGAGCAGTAAAAGTAATATCATTGGAAATACGAAAATCCATAATAATTTAGTTATAAGTTTCAGCACGCTAGCACTGCGTGGTACTATTGATTCATTTTAATTACTTATAATTCAGAATCAATTATAATTTTGATATTTTTTTATTAAAATTTTATGTTAAATTATATAGAATTATATAGAATTATTAGAACTTTTATTAAATTTTCATAGAATGCGTGATTAAAAATATGATACGGTTATTGTGACGCTTTTTTTAATTTCCTATATTTACACTTTAAACATGCATATGGATTTTAATATAATATTGAAAAAAATAACATTGATAAATTTATATTATCGCAAAATAGATGTAATAAAAACAAAGTAAAAAAGAGTAAAGGATTTTTTCCTTTTGAAGGAAGTGCAGATCTAAAATCTGCAATATATAGATATAGCGACAATATACACAATAGTGCATATTATAACAACAAAATAATTGATCTTGATGAACAACGTCTTGCAAATAGAAACATCAAAGTTGGAAAGATGTAAGCGAGGAAACGAGTAGAGAAGTAAGGATAAGAGGGAGGAAGTAGAACGGGAGAGGAAGACTCTTTCCGTAATAAGTGCCTCGCCCTGAGATGATGCGTCGGGGATGAGGATGAACGGGAGAGAAACTTCCAGAACGTTCGCGCGGATACTGCTTAGGTGAACTATCTATAGTAAGGTGAAATAGACTGTTAATTACTACATGGGAACTTGGTCTCGATTTCTCGGACAACTCATTAATCTTAATTAGTACGATGAATCTTTGAATGTTCGCACACGTCACTGCGTCCTACATGATCCGCCTCGGGCATAATATATTTAAAATTTAAACGTACAAAACGATTGATCGGGAGCGGTCGTTTTTGCGTCCATTTATCATCCATTCATCACCTCCAAAATATACGATATTTTATAAAAAAAAACGTTTTTAATTAATTTATTTTTCAAACCAAAGTTCGCTGCCGATTTTCATTATCTTTTCTTTTTAATTATTGTTTTTTATTTTAAAAAAAATATTGAAATTGAGCCGGATAAAGAATATTCCAAAATTTGATAATTAAATAATAAAAAAAAAACCGATCGAACCTCTAATTGCATTAAGACTCAATATATTTTGTATTTTTTTATCATTTACTTTTTTGCAAGATACTACTCGTCATTTTATCTTTGCGGGGATGTTCAGCAAGCCCATATTTTATCGATACATTGTGCACTCGCAGCCGCAATGAAATATGCAGGCTCGCGTCGGATCACGAAATTCCGAAATTCCTGGGCCACGGAGTATCGCCTCGTGAGTTACGTACGTGCGATACAAAGACGGCGGATACTAACGAGCCCTTTTCTATAGATACTGAGACGGTCTGAAGGTGTAGTATTCGAGAAGATGCTTCAGTCCCGCAGGAGAGATGAGAGTGGGAATCGTTAGCGGAAGTGAACAAGCTACATACCACGATATTAAGTATTTATGGAAGTATACATGGACCGAGGCACGTAATTTTACCGTCTAGAAATATGTCTCTTGTCGTATGAAATAACAAGTGCGATCTCACAAAGGAAATGTAAAAAGATCTATGTTATATTAATGTTTTTAACAATTCTACGTCTATTCTTTCTCTATAATCCCACTTCTGTTTATTAAATAAATTCAATTATCGCATCTAACATATAGAACAATGCATTGCATCATCTCGTAAAATTACATGAGTGGGCATATTCGACCCATTTCCAGATTAAATGAATAGGGCAACAGAACTGATATGTCACATTGGGTGCATTCAGCAGAGACAGCAGTTGAGTGGCAATTGGATGTGGTGATTGATATACACCTCTGGATTTCCACTGAATCAGGTTCGATTGTTACGCGGATGCTATTCAATTTTTACCTGCTAAATGCAGCCATTCTTGCGAGGATTGATTTACGTCTCTGCGGATAAATTATTATATCCCATTGTACCGACATACCCTCATGTAATGGCGTCTTGATGTTTAATGAAATTAGCCTTTGTATGGCTAATACATGGTAATAATGCGATATTATATCATATTACTGCGATATTATATTGTTTATAGCTTATAATATACGAAAGACAAGACCAATTATTGTTATTAATATTATTTCCCGATAAATAAAAAATGTTGTATGTAGATAATGTCACAGTTCTATCCAGAAATTTCTTAAAAAAACCGAGCAATAATTGTTTTCAAAACTTTCTGTACTTTTAGACACTCCTGTGTTTTATCGTCAAAGTTATACCTATGCTTTTTAATGCTAGAACGTAAATAATAAATGAAACGTGCTTCTTCTCTCGACATAGTCTCATTCCATGCCTATGAAATCGGACGTAACGTGCAAATTGCAATTTTACTAGCTCATTCGCTCGTTCATAATCACATTCATACATGGTGTGTATTGCATAATAATCCAATGAATTTACATGGCACAAAATCGACAATTGAATTCGCATATCGCTTTTACCAATCTGTTATCTATATTATTCTACATGCATCCGCGCATTGCCATTAAAATAGTTACCCCGACTGGAGTGAGTGTGCACATTTGCGTGTAAAGGGATTTCCATAATTGTACTATTGATACTTGTGTCATGCGAAGATTATATATATTATATATTCAGCGAAAGAAAGTCAATAGAGCTTTTTTTAAAAGAGAGAGATAGAGATAGAGATGAAGATAGAGATAGATAGATAGATAGATAGATAGATAGATAGATAGATAGATAGATAGATAGAGAGATAGAGAGAGAGAGAGAGAGAGAGAGAGAGAGAGAGAGAGCGAGATTGAACATTATATAATAATGAAATTAAATTAAAACTAATAAATTATAGACTCCTTTAATTAATACAATAATAAACAATATATAATATACAATATAATATACAAAGGCTATAAGAGTCAAATGCTGGTTGCATATGTTAGAAAAAGATATATATAGAGAACATGTATATAGAGAAAAAAGTGTAAAAATAAAACAAAGATAAAAAAATTTGTATGTTTCAACTCATGTTTGAATAATCTTCAGCATTTTTATAATTATTGCAATTATTTTGGGATATTAAAAATTCGGAAATAATCAGAATGTGTCTTATCAGTATAATGTTCAGGATAATTTTTAATTTTTAATATGACGAAGTTTTGAATTTTTTTTTTGTAATTTTGCGATATTTTTTTAACTGTATGGCTACGCTGGCTTTGTGAGCTTGAGTTTTCATCATCACTCAACTGTGTAACTATGTTGGACAATATTAATGATGCTGTTGCCTCACGATTGTTCTAACAGTTGCATGCAGAAAATA
>Ga0157364_1003203_pt1 | contig 15787 bp, 4 predicted proteins | sample AttsexASBM2_FD_111476 | JGI IMG/M metagenome (GOLD analysis project Ga0157364, IMG submission 111476) | Fungus gardens microbial communities from leaf cutter ant in Ribeirão Preto, State of São Paulo, Brazil - Atta sexdens ASBM2 | ecosystem: Host-associated > Fungi > Mycelium > Unclassified ...
TACATACATACATACATACATACATACATACATACATACATACATACATACATACATACATACATACATACATACATGCATACATGCATACATGCATACATGCATACATGCATGCATACATGCATACATGCATACATGCATACATACATACGTATATATGTATAACAAGAATCCTCCCACGTATTGCGTAAATATGAAATGAGGAAATACCAATGGATGAAACGAAAGTTATTGAGGCTGTTAATATTGAAGATAACGTTCGTAACTGTTTTTTGGTGAAGAAATAAAAATTTTTTATTTATGTACACATAAATAAAAAATTTTTACAACTACATGATACTATTCTTATTGGGAATACGAACAAATACAAGGATGACAAGAACGTAAAGAAAAATCTATTGTATATTGTAATTCTCGATTTTGTATTTAAATGATGAGAATTGCCTAACTCCTTTTTGAACCTTTTTTCGCGAAATAATACAGTATCTAAGTAGGCTAACATAAATTCATTTTTATGAAATAAATTGTTACAGAAGAGGAGATATATACAAGATAACAATGTTCCTGCGATGTATGTCCAAAAAAAAACTTAAATATTCCGTAAGATATGTACGATTTATTTTGTATTCTATCAGCGATCTCTTTACCTCAAATTATATTAGATCTGCACGTAATTGGCATTCATGTAATCAAATTTGTGTGCTTGTTACGAAAAGCATAAGACACTTACGAATGAAATTTATTTTATAATTATTTTGCAAACTCAGTTTACACCTTTAGCAAAATTTTCACGAAATTCATAGATTGATCGACTAGCTGACTTTTCAAGTTGATGATAAGGTGTGCATGCATGTATACACATATTTCTGAAAAGTTGTGCATTGAACTGATTGAACCTCTGTACAATTGTTAGAGACGCCTTGCAAAATATTTTTCAAATACGCAATCATTGTCCATCGACATGTATATTAAAGATAGATACGAGATCGCGCAATCATTACTGTATATAATGCATACTGTAGTCTAGTACGATTTCAGGACTGACAAGAGACTTCTCATGAATATTTGACTGTGAACGAACGATAGTTCGCATAGATTAAAATGTACATGTGACTATTTTAAAAAGACAAATTACGTAATTATGCATACTGAAATCGAAAAAGAATATTATAATGCGGAATATTACTACGAATAAATGTTTTGATCGTTATATACATGTGACTTTAGAATTGTAGTTTTAGGAACTTTAGTTGCACTACTTCCTTAATTTATTATCTATGACCAACTCTATCAATGTGATCTCCTGAGACTTTGTCAATTTTTTAATTTTATCTTGTGTGATTCTACAGATAAATTTTCAGAAATTTTCGGAATCGCAATTTATATGAAATTTCAATCTAATCTCTTATTCCCACTTACAATTTTCTGGATAACAATCCTGTAATTTTTTCCCTAAGACAAAAACGTAAAAGTGAAATTTTTTTTATTATAGAAGGATTATAATATTTCATTTTTCATGTTATCTAAGAGGAAAAAAGTTACACTACTGCACAATTACATTGCTACAAGTTAGATCGCTGTTCTATTTTTTACCAAGATATCTTTAAATATCTTCAAAGTAGGAAGATATAATGTGATAAGTAGTATTAATTCAAGTTTTAAAATAAAATTGTGATTCCGAGATTTTATATGTACTCAGACATCTTCCATATTATATTCACATACATAAAAGTTATATGCGCTATATAAAGAAGTTCATATAATTCACTACAGATGCATAATTAATTAGAACTCAAGGCTTAAAATATACAGTTATAAATTCTCAGTTCGTCAGAATTTTGAACAATTTTGTATCGCATAAAAAAGAACATACTTGAAATTCATAATTATTATTGCTGCAAAGACTCTAAGTTTCATGGGGATGAGGAGGTCTCGTAGGCTTCAGGATCAATTTTCCAGTGTCGTCACAACTCATGTTGAAATCACCAAGTACACTTCTGGCTCGCTGAGTTATAATACTGGGTGCTATTACCCGTCTATGCACTCCCATCATAAACAGTATCACTAGAAAATGATTTCCAAAATGCAATTGCCATATCAACTTGTGCAAAATGCATAGTCAGTCCCTCTGTATCTACCTAATATTATACTAGCCATTGTGAAGAATGGATGATTGTATAAACTCTGTGTGAAGGATACTGCTGACGTGTTGGGATCTGTCAACCAATGCCAAGCACCAATAGCAGTGCAAATAGACATTAAACCCAACAATACTATAAGAATATTCAGATATGTATCGTTAATATATTACAATCAACAAGTTAAATAAAGCATGATAAACTTTTAACAAATTAAATTTTTAGTATACATAATCAGATAAAAATAGAAAAAATTTAAAGAATTATTATTTATGTTATAGCACTTTATATATAAATATGCCATTATAGAAATACATTGTAAATATAAAAATTAAGAAGCATACTTCTCCATCGCGTAGTAGCTGGTTGTAGGCTGGCAATAACTTCAGTGAGTCGTCTTTCGAAAGCTTTCAGATCTGAAAGTGCAAGAAGCAGTTCAGCTTCAAAGATAATCTCAAACCCGACGAGTCATTTATTTCAATCATTTAAATTGAATGTCATTAACGCCAATTGAACTTGATTGAATCGTCTTTCGAGCTTCGATTTGGAATAATGGATAAAAAATGACAAGAATCATTAATCGAAGATGAGTGATACACATTGGTGCTGGTGACAGATTGTTTATCTGTAAACCGGTTTTAAATACAGCGTGATATTTATCATCGTATTAATGTGCTTTACCTTCGCATACAGTCTGATCTAACGACATAACTTTTAATGACAGAATCAGAATACGCATCTGCTTGAGATCAGAGAAAATCTATCTACAATGATGGTTCATAGAATTGACGCATAAATATGGATTGCAGGTAAACAACATTGCATCGAATACATACATATGAGTAATGCGAGTCAACCAAATGCATCGATTGCATGGATGTATGAATATCTGGACGGAGTGTGAAGTCAACTAATGGGCGAAGGGACCGTGCGACGGGGGGGGTCAGCCATCTTGTCTGGCAACATTTTAGCGCTCTATTTGAAAATTAGTATATGTATTATGGTATTATTTGTATTTCAGTGCATAAAAATAGGATTGTGTGAGGCAAAGTTAACGATTATGTGCAATTAAAAATAATTTTCTGTTTATATTGAAAAAAATAATGAATATATATACCCATTACTTCTTTTAATATAAACCGAAAATTATTTTCAATTGCACACAGCCATTAAATGTATGTTTACAAATCAAGTAATTTTCAATTGAAAATGGGCCAATATTGAATATGTGCCAAGTTATTTTAACTAAATTAGAGAAAGAGAGAGAGAGAGAGAGAGAGAGAGAGAGAGAGAGAGAAAATGAAACTAAATTTCATATAATTGAACAAACATTTCGACCTGTATACAAGATTATTAATTTATCAAAGAACCGGTAATTGTATATATAATTGTATATATAATTGTATATAATAAAGTAGTGACAATTAAGGTCGCATAAAAATCCTAATAAAATCCAAAATCATGTTAAACATTATTAATATAAAATATATAATAATCTTAAATTTTATATTAATAATATTTTAACATGGCTTTAGATATTATTAGAAGTTTTTAAGTTTTATACGTTTTTAATTATTCATAATTTGCACTACAGAGCCTCACAGGAAGAGAGTGGCAAACTGTATCACGTGATCGGTCTCCTCTGATTGAGTATGGGCATCAAAATTCTATAGGCATGAAAGAGATTGGAGAAAATTGTTCACTTAATCTCCGTCCTGATTGAGTATTCACGTAATACAATTTGTCATTCTTCCTGTGAGGCTCTCTACTATACACATATGGAAATGCATTACTATGGATTACAAAATATCAAGGCACAAGCATATATTGAAAAATTAACCTTATTCTATCCGAAATCGTTTCAATTGAGTCATGCACAATACTACACTTTATGCTTTATTCCTGTGTACGTTTAGTGCCAAGATGTATTTAGTAACTGAAAAGCACCCTCTGTCTAGCGTCTAGATCTCCTACATAAAATACTAGGTATGTAGTGCCTGGCTAAATTTCTGATACTGGCGTACCACACATTTCTCACGGTGCCCAATATAGAAATTTGGATCGCCCAAACATTTCTACTCAGGAAACAATGGATCTTTTTAAAAACTTAAAGGGTATATTATTAGGTATATATTATTAGGTAATTTTTAAGTAAAAAAAAATTTTGTTTTTATTGGGAGTACAAATTAGTTCAGTCCGTTCAAAAATGCATTTATTTCAAAACAAAATGAATGAACAGATCAATTAAAGTATTGTCTATCGTTGCCTACTACTTTTTCCCATCTCTCAGGCAATTTTCGAATTCCATCTTGAAAAAATGACTCGTCTTTGGAGGCGATCCAATTTTGGAGCCAATTTTCGATTTCTGCGAAAGAAGTGAATCGGTAACTTGCTGCATTCTTCGGAACAATAATCAGTAATCAGAAGGAGCAATGTCCGGAGAATACGGCGGGTGCGATAAAACATCCCATTTGAGCGTTTCCAAATATTTTTTTATGACTTTAGCGATATGAGGTCGAGCGTTGTTATGAAGAAGAATAACTTATCATGTCTTTGCTCGTATTCCGACTGTTTTTCTCGCAATGCACGGCTCAAACGAATCAATTGTAGCCGATACCGATCGCCCGTGATGGTGGAATCGCCAGGTTTCAGCAGCTCATAATAAACAAGATCCTTTTGGTCCCATCAGATACAGAGAATGATCTTCGAACCATGAATGTTCGGCCGTGGTGTTGAGGTCGATGGCAACGATTGACCGGGCTTAGCGTAGTATTTTTTCTTCTTGGGGTTGTCGTAGAATATCTACTTCTCATCTCCAGTCACAATCTTATGCAAAAAACTTTTCTCTGTTGTCTTTGAATCAGTTGTTCGCAAGTGAAAAACTTGCCTTTCAACGTTTCTCTCGGTTTCAGTTCATAAGGCACCCAATTTCCTTGTTTTTGAATCATTCCCATGACTCTCAATCGTACAGAAACGGCTTGTTGAGTTACCCTCAATGATTCTGCAAGCTCCTCTTGCGTTTGACTCTGATTTTTTTCGAGTAATGCCTCTAATTCTTTGTCTTCGAATTTTTTTGACTGTTCAGAGCTTGTCTTCAACTTTGAAATCTCCATCCTTGAAACGTCGAAACCATTCCCTACATGATTTATCTGTTGGAGCAGTGTCATCATAAACTTCGACAAGCATTCGGGCTTCAGCAGCACTTTTCTTCCAATTAAAGCAGAAAATCAAAACCTCCCGCAAATGCTGCTTGGTTAACACAAAATTTGATATTTCAAACACACTAAAAATCAAGGTTTTTATATGAAACTCAAAGCGATATAAACTGAATATTATTAGCAAATTAGCTGTTTAACCTCTCTGAAATCGCCAAAATCAGCTGTCATTATGAATCATTCACAACAGCTGGAGCCATCTTTAGGGAAACGGACCGAACTAATTTGTATTTCCAATAATTTTATAGGACTCATGTATTCCTTCGTGGTCCTTCTAGATCAAAATGATCCGAGTATCATCTTTTACGCTACTCTGATGAAAATGTAAAGCTTGTCGAAGCTTCAAAAAAGTATGAACAAAGAATTTTAACACTTCTTAAATACTTCATTAACTTTCTATTGACTCTTAGTGGTTCTGAATATTCTATATGCTCCACGAATTCTCCCCAAATGCTCCGTAAAGTGCTCAAAACTTTTGTCACATTTCCCACGTTTTAAATTTCTTTTTTCGTTAACGTTTCTCAACACTCCGCAAAGAATGCATGGAGCGTACCGATACACTTCATTCATTAGTATTTTATCTACGCTTCCTAAACGTTTGGCAAGAAATACACGGAGCATCATTGAGCTGTATAGCGAATGTAAGCGATGAGTAGTACACAGTACCGCCACCACAGAGAGACTTAGAGAGAACTAACTTCTCAAATTTAAAAAACTGCATAGACTAGGATAGACGTAGCATTGAAAGATTTTTCAGTTGTGTTCTAATGTTCTAATGAAATAATTTTTTGAAGTGAGTCCCTAGGCTCACTCCAAAAAGAAAGCATAGCACTTTTTTTAAATATTTACTGAATAAATGAAATATATTTTAAAATATCATTTGCTTACCAAGAACCTCGATTACATTTCATTCACGTTGAATGAACTAAGAACTCAATGATATTCTACGTTCTCTAGACTGCCTAATCACGCTCCATTTCAACGAACATTCTGCTCGTGCTTGCTGAAGAATTTATCTATACTTTTATTTATGTTTCTTTAACGTTTAGTGATTAGTTTGATACCTCCTTTATGTTTCATGTTCCAATTTTCGCTTCTTACGGGTTTCATTTACGTTTCTGTTATTCTCTCCTTATCCCCATTTCCTTTACATTCCAATTAACACTTTATTGACACTCGCTTTATATTTTATTTTCATCAGGGAGAACCGTTTTTTCACGCATCTACTAGCGATCCTTATATTAATTAAAAATATACCTAATAATATATCTTTCAAGTTTTAAAAACATTTATTGCTTATTTTCTTTGTAAAAAATTTCCAAAAATACCTTTTATATTTTGAATCATTACAGTGTTTTCCTCCCTTAAAGTCCAATGAACATTTCTTCAATTCACTTTTTTGGTACTTTTCTTTTCGATTTACTTGCTTTCGCGGAAGAACCTCTCACACTTCAATGAAGAGGGAGGCCGGCGCAGAAATATGATCTCCGACCGCGAAAGTGGAGGTCATTATTCCTTATCGCTATACGATCAATATTATCGACCCTGAGAACACGGTGCTAGGAAGTACGATTCGCGCGTGACAGTTCCTATGGAAACCTGCGATCGAATTCGCACCCATGTCTCTTGGACTTCTTCGATAGTCGCTACCACGCGCGATCTCTACAGTAGCACAAATATTGACGCGGTGAAAGGCCGCAAAACTTTGCAAATCCGAAGAACGACGATGTTCCGAAGGATGAGATTTCATCGTCGGAGGAATTTCGGATTGTTTTTTAATTATTAACAAGAGAGAGGAACGCTGTCGAGATTCCATTCGCAAAAATCTTCGTGACAATGGAATGTTTCGTATGGGAGGAAATCGGTTGATAGTGGAAACTGAGCGATTCATCATCGGGGTGATTTCCGATCAGCCGAGAGGTGTGCAAAAATGTTACACGAGGTAGCCTACTTCGATTTTATTCGATGTCAACAGATTTATTTTTAAAAAATCATAACGGGTAAAATGAGAAATCATTTTCTAAAATATCAATTATAGTAGATTTTAGATATTTAATAATAAAATTTTTTATGACAGAATTATAATTCTGATAAATTTAATTAATAAATGATAATCTCAATTAATGTCTGACAATAAGAATCTGACTGAAATTTTTCAAATCATATTTTAGTGTGAAAAAATTTATTTTATAAAAAAGAGTAAACAATAAAAATTGACGTTAAAATTTCAGATTTTGCATGATACACCTTTTTTATGGGTAGCTTCAATATTGGTTCTTTCAAGTATAAAAACATAATTTACACTTGATACAGTTACTAACTAGTAACTTTCTATTGAATTAGCTTAATTTCAATAATACGTGTAAACATATATATGATATATATATTTAATTAATCATTTTAATGCATATTGCATCAATTTAATCATTCTTACATCATTCTTTCAATATATCGATCAAATTAAAATAATTTAGTAAAAAGTTATTAGTTAGTACGTGTATCAAATGTACGATGTAAACTAGGCCAAAAATGTACTTCAAGACTTCACAATAATTTGTATTAAAGTCTCACGATAAAGATTCGAATCGCGGAAGTGTGCGAATAAATTTATACGAATTTAAATGATTTATTGAATAAATGACACGTTGAAACACGAGTTTCGAGTATATTTCGAAGTATTGCTACCAATGGAAATTTCCGCTGACCGTTGCTGATTCCCAAATAGGTAGGCAGTCAACGATATCAATAATTGTGGTTTTAGTTTAGAGAACTTAGTTTAAGATCCTCTTTCGCCTTTTTTTATCGTCCATTGTTGCTGCTACAATATTATATTATTCATTACGTCTTCCCGTAAAAATCGTATACGAGGATGATTGGAAGGACATCGCTGATAGAACAAAAGAGACTCCAGTGGGCGAAAGAAAGGGGTAAGTAAACTAACAACCAATTACTTACAATTGCTAAGAAATTAATAGCGAACAAAATATTTACTAAATTCTTTTATTTAGATTTTAATATTTTTTAGATAAATTTTTTAAAATTTCAGTCTAAAAATATCAATATTTTTTTGTATTTATTAAATTATATTTTTATTTTTTTATAATAATATAACATTTACTTTAATTTTTTTAATATAATTAAATATCGATACATGAACAAATAATGTGTACAGAATTATTTCTTTTATAATAATAAATAGAAAATTTATTAATATAAATAAACACCAATAAATAAACACAAATAAATGAAGAATTGAAAATTTTTCAAATCTTGATGTCTACAATGATATTTTTGCGTAAATTTCATTTTGATCGAATAAAGTTTTCTCCTTTTCGCTTATTTGTGTTTTTTTTTTGTACTTCGCTCATACATATAATATGTATATTAGATTGACAAGAACACTTCTAAACTTTTTTTATCACAAAATATTAAGATCTAAAGGTTGCTAATGAATGATTTTTAAATCAAAGTTTCGATTTTCCTTAATACATGTTTGATGCAAAAATAGCTTATTCTGGATTTTAAACATGATATTGTTTGTTTTTTTGATCTGAATGACAATAATTCATTTAGCTCTACAATATACATCTTAAGAATACAATCTAATTAATGTAAAAAAATAACTAAATTTCGAGTTCAAAGTCGATTTTAACAAGGTTCCAAACGTTCAAATGAATCGTTACGTCTCTCAAATTGTATAGCTGTTCACTCAGAACAAGAGTCAGTTGAATTTTCGTGGGATCTCCTATAGGGCCTTTAAGAATTGCATTTAACTGAATAATAAAATATTTTTAAGCATAAAAAAAAATTTTTTTACAAATTCTCAAATATATCGTTTTGTAATTTTGACATCCTCAAATCAAATGCCTCAATTTGACGATAAACAACTCTTTAGAAAATGAAATGAATGAGTAAATACTATAAAAAAATATAATTTAATTAAATATTTATATGTTTATAATAGACTAACAATTATGCAAACATACATACAGACGTTTCGACCTTTTCATATCAGATCCTCTTCAGAGTGTAATAAAATAAAATTAACGCAATTATTTTACATTTCAAACTCTTTGTAAAATCAAGATCATATCGAAATTCTTATATTTCGAACATTGTCATAAATGAAGTTATCCATAATCTCTTGTGATGAACGTTAGTGTATGTTAGTATATATAGTTAGTATATATGTTGGAATCAACATGAAGTATCGAATGCCACGCCTGAACATTCCAACTCCTAGATATTGTTATATACTCCAAGATATTGTTATAGGCTATAATTTGGATGTGTAAAATTTTTTATTTATTGCTCTATCAGAAGAAATATGTAAATTACTAATACGAAACATCTGTATGTATGTTTGCATAATTGTTAGTCTACTATAAACATATAAATATTATAGCACAAACAACAAGTGTAGCTGCTTTACCTTTTTACAATAATTGCTTTTTTACATTTGATTATTTAAATTTCATTGGAGCCTATTACATTATATTTAATTTTAAACAAATATTATATAATTTAATAAATAAAATAAACTGCATATGTATATTTTTTTATTATGTATTTCATTCTAATAAAGAGTTTTTATGGTATTTGATTTGAGGATGTCAAATCCACAAAGCGATATTTTAGAATTTGTAAAAAAATTTTTCTATCCATAAAAACGTTTTTAATCCAGTTAAATGCAACTTTTAAAAGCTCTGTAGGAGATCCCAGGAAAATTCCAACTGGATATTGTTCTGGGTAAACAGACCTACAATTTGAGGGAAATAAAGACCCATTTGAACGCTTGAAACCTTATTAAAATCGACCTTGAATTCGAAATTTTATCATTTTTTTATATTAATCGGGCTATATGTCTTAAGATGTAGAGTTAAATGAATTATTGCATTGTGTTCAGCGACCAAAAAAAACATACAATATCACATTTCAAATTCGGATTAAATCATTTTTGCATCAAATTAAACATGTATTAAGGAAAATCGAAATTTTGATTTAAAAATCGTTCACTAGCATTCTCTAAATCTTAATCTTCTTCTCTTTCTTGATAAAAATAGGAGTGTTCTTTCGGCATAAAATGGAAGCATAACTTTTCTTTCAGTTGAAAGGTAGATTAAAAAAAATTTTTTTTTCCTTGTCAGTTGATATATATGTATACACATACACACACACACACACACACACACACACACACACACACAGACACACACACACACACACATACACACACACACACCGCGCGCGCGCGCACGTGTATGTGTATAATTTAAAAACTTGTTATATTATTTTAATTTATTGTGTAATTTATGCATTATTAATTAGATATTTGTGATGATTAATACTATCTAAACTAAAATAAAATAAAATATTTATACGGGAAGTATACATATTATTTTATTTTATATAATATTAAATTCAAAAAATATTAGGAAACTAAGGCAAATGAGAGTACGGCGCGGTACTGATGCGCAAATTCAACATACAGTTAATAAAAATTAAATATAAATAAAGAAAGTATTTAAGAAGGACTACGAGCAATGAACAATTTTCAATATATATATTTATTATAACGAACGTTTCGACCTCTTTATCGAGTCATCTTCAGTGTTATTAATTTAAAAAATTCTATAAATCGCCAATAATTATGCAAAAACAGGCCGTTGGACGCATATTTAGAAGTTTATGTAACATGTTCTTTCTTTGATTGTTCCATTGTCCTTGTGTACAATGTATATTTTTGTTATATAATTTGAGAAGTAATAAATAATGTAGATAGATTACACACTTCGTTAATCTCAATTGCAATATGTTGCTGTATCTATGTATTGTAAAAAATTATTGCACTTTAACTATTGGACTTACATATATTACATTTGAGATTAATGGAGTGTGTAATCTATCTATATTATTTATTGCTCCCTCGCTTAAAAATAAATTCAAAATCTTTCAATGTGGTTCTAGTGATTTAAAACAGAAAGAGGCATTGACTATTATAAAATGAAACAAAAAAAAAATTAAAACACTCATGCAAGCAGAAATGTAAGAGAGATGTACAAAAAGTTGAAATAGTTATAAACATCAGATAATAAATTAATTAAACGGTAAGACAGAACGATAGACGTTAAAAAGTTGTCAACAGTGTCCAAGTCAGAAATGTTATGATGTAAAAATAAATCGTAAGAACATAATTATAAACAAAGAAAGAAAGCTTAGCTTTATATATGTGAAATACAGAAATTGATGAGTAATGTATTTAAAATTATATATTCTTATAACCTTTGATAACTTATTAAGAATGTCAGTATAAGCATGATTTAAATAATCGATAAGACTGTAAGATTTGTCGGTTAGACTGTTATTTTGTAATTTTATAAAAATCATTTCTGATGACGTCAAACGTTTGCTTAAAAGTTTTTCAATTCAATTTTTAAACTATTTATATATATCGCTGAAGATGACCCCAAAATGTAGTCAAACGTTCGAGTTTTTAAATATTACAAGAGACTCTCCATCTTTTTCACAAATATGTCCACATCTAATAACACATATATATAGACATTAAAATTCTATCAAGCAAAAATTGACTCACCTCGTTATTTTTACAATGCAATATTTGCCTAAAGTCACTGGTATGTTAGCATTTTTTTATTTAATTTTATTCTAATTTAATCTTAATCATAACAATTTTTAATAGAACTTAGAAATTTCGTGGTAACATGGCAATCGTTAACTAAATCAAATATATGAGGAACTTTGCATAGTATCTTAACTTGACGAATTAATCCATCCCCTAATGAAAATTTTTCTCAGAATTTTTCATATAATTTTTTAGAATTTCTGTATAATTTTTCAGAATTTCTTTATAATTTTATAACTTTCTCACATTTTTATGAATTGAAACATTTCTCAGAAAATCTATATTTTTTAAATTTATATCTTTTTTCAGAATTTTTCATATTTATTAATTATGAAATATCGTAAGATTTTTAAGATTTTTTTAAGTATAATTTCTGATGAAATATTGACAAAAATTCTCAAAATGTCTCAAAAATTTAAAAATACTTTTTAAAAATTATAGGATGAGAAATTTCAGAATATTTTAGAATTCACTTGTATGAGAAATTCTGAGAAAAAATGTAAACTTTCCGAATATTTCTGAGTATTTCTAAAAAATGTTCCAATTCATATAAAAATTATGAGAAAAATTTTCACCAGATTGGTGTTGGCTTTAATTCTGTTTACATTTAATTATATGATCTGCATTAACTATAATCATTTATAACACGTTTGACTCATTGTTTTGCATTGAGTAAATTATAATAATTTCGCATATTTTATTGAAAATGGCCATATCTTGGCCGAAACGTTTATGTTTTTACTATTATTTTTTAACAATTATGTTTTAGATATATGACTTTCGTCATATAGAAATACATTCGTCATATAGACACATTTTAGATATATGACTAACATCCTACGTGTGGCTGTTCTGCTCTTAAATATATTTATGTAAGTTTTAAGTATGTATATTTATTTATGTTTAATTTTTATTAATTTTATGGTGATTTTGTGCATTAAATACCGCGTCATACTCTCATTTGTCCTATAGTTTCTTAATATTTTTTTGAATTTCTGGAATTCTTATTAAGTTTTTTATTTTAATATTAAATTATTACAAATAATAATATTTAATTATTACAATTTTTTATCAATTATCATTATAGAAGAAATGACTCGTTTGGGCGTTAATTGGGGAACTCTGAAGTCAAATAGCAATTACAACCGCACTCACATCCGGTAAATATAATTACTAAAAATATTATTATATTATCGTTATAAATTAGAATTTTAATTAAATCATTTATAATCATTTTATACAGCAATAAAATAGATTATTCACGTATGTATATACACAAAAAGAATTCTTCATTATATTTTACTTAAAATTCGCTAAATTTTATATCATATTATTATAAATGTGGGAACAATTTGGCAACTTTAAATATTATCATATAAAGATAGGAATTTTTGAAATACACAAAAAAAGTTTTATGAACTATTAATAAAAAATAATCAGGCACATTATAAATTATTTTAATAAAAAATATTTACAAAGCGCTTCATAAAATTTACACATATTTTAATACAGATCATTAGAGATGGGCAAAAATAATCGATAAAGCAATAATTGAATACTTTCTTTTTTGAAAAATCGATTTTAAGTAATCGATGTTTGTGAGTTCGATTTTTTTCTAAATCGATAATCTTTTTTAATTTATTTTAAATATTTAATTTATCAATTTTCCTGAATAGGTTGTACGTATGTTCATGCTATACTTTAGATTCCCATCCAAATTCCAAATATTTCAGGTATCACGTCGTTAACATCAACAATCACTTGTTTAACATTCAATGAGCAACAAAGATAAAAATAATTTTTTATTGCATGTCACAATAAGATCGAAGAATGGATCGTTGTTGTTGCGCAAAAGAAGCGCAGAGCACACTTCATAACGATGGTTTTTTTTCATTTAATTTATGCGGCACCCATTTTTCAAGCTTTTTTGATTTTCCAATTTGGCTGAGTTAGTTCAGAATGTTGAATGATTTACATCTAACTTTACTCTCGTTGTGCATCTGCCTCGACCAACACCTTCAATTCATCGTTGTCAACTGTCCATGGATGTCCACGATCTTCTTCATCTTCAAAGCTCTCATCTCCAATCAATTTTAAAGCTCCATCCAATTTTGAAGTTATACATTAGTTTATAAATGACCAAATTTTTATCAAATCCTTCAAAGTCGATTTAACTTATAAGTTAAAATTAGAATCTCATTTGTAAGAAATGTGACAATTGGTTGTATTACTTAATTTCAACCTCGTAGACAATGTAACTTAATTGGTCAAAATTACCTAATTTTTACCTTATATAAGTCCTTTGTGTTTGATTTGACTAATAGGACATATTTAAGACGCGAAATAAACCTCGCGCTCGTGCTGAAAACTTATTACAAAGTTGAAATTACCACGAAAAAATGACTTATAAGGAAAATTGGTCCAAGATTAGAACGAAATGCCCAGCAAAAGAATCTTGCCCTGAAAAATAATTATTGGTCTTGGACCTCATTGAAAGTTATCTATTATATAATTATTGTGTCAACTTCTGTTTGCTATGCAAATTTCATAAAATCTTTGTTTATCACATTAGCTATTTTCTACTCAATATTAATTGAAGAAACCTCGAAAAATCGCTTGATCAGAAAGAACTCGTTTTTTGTCTGCGTTGAAGATTATGTGATCTCTAATATTTGGTTATATATCGGGTTTGATATGTAACGATCCAGAGATCTCGACTTTGAAATCAACTTATTTTGTTAGATTGAAATCTAACTTATAAATAGGGAAATTGAACTTATTAATCAGAATGCCTTATTGATCGATAAGATGTCCTCAAAGTCAACAATTTGGAAATAAAAATTCCTGATTAAGGAAATTTGCCCTCAAAGTTAGCCATTTGGCCTTCATAATAAGGAAATTCAACCTGCATGTCAAAATTCAGACGAAAACGTTAAATCAGTCATCATTATAAGGACTGTTCTGTCTGCCTGATGCATTAAAATGCTTTCCAAAATTATGTATTATAAAATAAATATTATATTTCTTCCATAATCATATTATATCTCTCGGAATTAAAATTAAAAAAAGTATCTATTTCAATATCTATTATAATTTTTTTTCTCTACAGTTATCATCTCCATTGATAATAAAATAATAACATTAAAATCATAATTATTATCACTATTTTTTCGTTACAATCTCTTTTCTTTTTTTTCTTTTTTTACTCAACTTTTTTTTAGACTTTGTCCCAAATCTAGTTGAATATTCGAAAAATATCGGATATATCCATCTCGAAAAATTGCCTTCTCGAATATCGGTTATTCATTACATCTTTTAGATATACGGAATATCCGATATCCAATAATTTTACGATCCGATGCATCCGTAATTATAACGCTTATTGAGACTATGAGTTCGTTGGCCTTTTAAATCAAGGAACTGAATCCTTTATCTTGGAAATGGATCTGTGCGAACTTATGGAGAGCCAGGGTAAAATACAAAGGTAATTAAATAAAATCGATAAATTTCAAATGAATTCTGATTTATTCAAGGATGAAAGAAAATAATGATTACTAAATTAAATTAATCACGCTCATTATTGTAAATACAGCAAATCTATTAGATGTACAACTTTGCTTCTGCCGTTTTCCTATAGATGGCTTTAGCGGTAAGTGGTGGTCGAAATCAATAAATCATAGACGTCATACAATAAACTTGGGCATCTGTCAACATAACCCCATAGAAACATTAGTCGATTTGTGTCTGCATCATAAAGTTATTCTCGATTGAAAATGTCAGTTTACGAGCCA
>Ga0157364_1003204_pt1 | contig 15785 bp, 10 predicted proteins | sample AttsexASBM2_FD_111476 | JGI IMG/M metagenome (GOLD analysis project Ga0157364, IMG submission 111476) | Fungus gardens microbial communities from leaf cutter ant in Ribeirão Preto, State of São Paulo, Brazil - Atta sexdens ASBM2 | ecosystem: Host-associated > Fungi > Mycelium > Unclassified ...
TATAATTGCGAAATTTTAATTTGCGTGAAACTCGATGTCTAAGAGTTTTTTGGATCGCTAATTTCGAATCTGATGTTAAAACAAAAAATTTTAAATGATGTAATATAGTGAATCTAAACTTCAAAACTAGCAGAATTTGAAATTTGTGAAAATTGTTTTCTATAACTTTTTTATGTTGCTAAGTACAATTCTTAAAATTAAATGTTACACCTATGATTAGCTTACAACATTATACTTTCTAGAATCTACCACGAAATTATAGTGCGATTTTAAATTCCTTCAGGGTGCTTGTTTTACGTGAGTCTTCTTGTATGTGGAGATGTATATTGCTCGCTCGCTCGCGATTTTCGTGATATTTACAAGGAATATTCATACAATAATTTAAACATTTCATTGACATTTGTATATTCTGTAGCGATTTCCTTACTGAAATATTCGACATATTGGGAATTCGAATCGAATTTTCTATGAATATTTGGCGCTAACTGGGAAAGTAGTTGATGAAATAATGTGAGAAGAAAATAAATTAGTTAGTTTTGTTACACTTTCACTATACAAGACCGAAATTTCTATTTCGAATCCACCATTTTTAATTTTTCTTTTAATATCAAATTTGAAATCAGCGACTTCAAAAATCACTAAATACCAAGTTTCAAATCCATCAACATTTTGAATTTTTGCCACTTTTTGGGGTCAGCGCGGCGCGGCAGCGATCCTCATGCGCACATATGTTTGAGACAAATTTTGAGCTACTAGATGTCAAATGCCGCATATTTGCCGCATATCTAAGTGAAAGTACGCAGTAATAAAAACAAAATGGTGCCATTAACATTTCTATAGAAAGGGAAATGTAGGAGAATGATTAATTGAGATAGGAGTTTATTGCCATAAATTATGAAAATTTAACACTTTATCTTTCCTTACTGCAGCATATATTACTTTAGGTTAATTATTGACTATTTTGCAAACATCAACATTTCTGGAGATTAAATTAACGGATAAGCACTTTCATTATCAGCATATTTCAAAATATACGATATATATTTTCATAAATCGCGCGTTCGTCTTTTTAGACAATTTTTCAATTTCAAAGATCTACCAATAAGAAAATACTTTATTTATGTTCATAAAACTTATGTTCTTACTACTTTCATTACTATACAATAAGATAATATAATTTTTTTTCTACATCAATATCAAAAGATGAATTTTGGCCACTTTTTGGGATCCCTGGCCTACTGTGCGTTGGTAAATGCTTAGATTGGATGTTGCGAACTGAGGCGTGTTTGTGTAATAATCATTCAGAGCGGCATTGAATAATGATACTTTAGTATTGATGTTAGTTAATTGATAAAGTGCACTCTAATTATTAACTGTCTCAAGTCATTCAAAAAATTATTTTTTACTAGTCAAAGGAGCGAAAATTTCGTACACTAATTTTACGAATTGAAATCCATTCAATCGCCAAAAATCATTAGATGTTTGTAATCAGTAAAAAACTCTGTGTAAGCATCGAAGAATTCTGAGAGTGATTATGAGGAGGTAAGACCACTACTTTCCCCTCCTCCCTCCATCTTTGCCTAGTCTGTCACATCTAAGAAGTTGGTATCCAAGTCTCAGAGAAGCGTATGATATATCTCGAGCTATTTAAGTACAAAATTTATCTATGCGATTGACAATTAACATAGCATATATGAAAAAACTCGAAAAATTCATTAGCCATAATTTACAGATTTACTTCTTTCCGCCATTCTTCTTCGCAGTATGACGGTTCTTATTATTGTAATATTTGAGAGTAGAGTAAGTCTTAAGGAATTTTCTTTTTATGATTAATAATCATTTTAAAACTGATTTAGAAAGATAATGTTTATTTTGTTTGTTATTTTTAATTTATTTTTTATTTGGGCCTTATTATATTCATATACATGTAATAAGGCTCAATGTCAGAGTTTAATCAAATTTTTTTTGTTCATTTACAAATATTCTATATAAATAATATATTCTATTTTTGTGAGTGAATGAAATAAAGATTTGATTCTCTTTCTCATTTAGTTTATTTCAATATCCCCATAAATAGATTTTTTTTTAAATAAAATAAATTAGCTGGACCTTATTCGACTCAGGTAACTTAAATACAAAACATATTTTCTACTGTATATATCCGTGACGGGTATCTTTATTAATTCGATCACTGAAGCATAATTGAAATTATGTGTAGAACTGAATTATGGGTAAAAAACAAAGTTAGAATTAATGTCATACAAAATCATAAGTAGCAATAATCCTCTGTACAGAACTCGTAAAAAGTTTGCATGGAGGCGGATGACGAGATTTATAACAGACAGCGAGTAATAAAAATCGTCGCCAGGTAAGTCTGGTCAGTCTTGGTTCCTCTCAGCGGGAGACTTGGGTCGATGGTGGAAGCTAGGCCGGATCCCAATCTCTTGCTATATGCACTTACCCTTTCCATATAAGCTTTCTTTTCTTTTCCTCTATGGAATTGGTCCCGGGGAACCCTAGAGACCTTCGCAAAAACATTGGTCACCTTCTCTTAAAATCTTGCCTGATGATATTCTTAGGCAACTCTAAATATTTTACCTCATTCAGATTTTACAGATGTTTTATAGAAAGCACGCCGATGTATTTTCTCGCATCTTTTCATTATAAAATATTTGGAAAAAGATTATTCGGAAAAAGAGATATTCCGTGTAATCGCATGCCAGCTGTCATAAATGCTATAACAATTATCGAATATGTTTCACAGATTGATAAATGCAAGCTGCAAGTTCAGAAGCCTATACTTAATTTTATATTACATACGAAAATTTGTAATATATGTAACATATACTGTAGTATTTCCATGCGATATTTTTTGCATATAACACTCTGACCCTTGATGTTCACCGTCGGCATTTCTAGAGTCCGAACGCAAGGAATCGTGAAAAATTTCAGTGCGCATCTTGCGACTCGTACAAAGAATTGTTTTTACAAACAACAAAACAACAACATTGTGGACCTGGAATTTCTTTCATTTCCAACGACGTGTATTTATAGACATTCAAGGACACCAGATGCGTCGTTGAAATTAACATGTGGGAGCTTTCGCGGGTCTTCCCTTTGTTGTAATAAATTCGCTAACATCAGTTTTCCTCTGAGTTTGCAGTGCTTAAAGCTCGTAACGCGTCTAAAATACCTTTGCGGTGAAATATTAATGTACTCTTAATTTATGACTCGTCGGAATAGTCAGCCACGTTTTGTGTTAAGAAGATATGATAGATATATGTATATATCACATATATTAATATTTATACTTTAATAATCCGAATTGGAAATTAAAATAAGGTTCCGATAAAGACCTTACGATGTTTGCCTGATTCAATTGTTGAGATACTTGATATTATTGCCTCATCCCTCTACAAATTAAATATTATAGTAATATTGTAGCAATATTATTTGGAAAGATCGTAATGTTTTATAAAACATTACTGCAATATTCATATTAAAATAAAGGATAAATATAAATAATATATCAAAAGGCTCTATAAAAATGAACAATAATACAAAAGAGGGCTATGAGCCTAAAATGAATACATTTAATATAGATAAAATCAATAATACAAAAACAACAAATACGTTTCGTACCCGATCGGGTTATTTTTAATATTGATATAAAAAGTCGGTTATGAGATTTCATTAATACTAAGATTAAAATATGTAATAAGAATAAATATAAATTAAGATCTAAAAAACTCTAAAAATTATGATGTTTCTAATAAAACCTCGATGATCGCAGATGATGTGAACTTGACGCATTGATCCATATCATATTTGAACGATTACTATTTGAGTGAAATTCTTACATCTAGATGAAAATTATATTCAATTTCAAATGATTTGAATATTTTAATGGATTTCTCAGTATATAATCTTCTGTTAGATTATTAAATGATCAAATAATAACCCAATCACAATTAAATTACATTGTATATGTGTGTATATATATATATATATATATACATATATATATATAAATAATATTAATAATTATAAATTAATTAAAATAAGAACAAATATACATGTATATGTATATACCTTAATTGATACGAGCTGAGAATGTAGTACAATTTTGATGAATAAATATATGAAATGGAGCAAACGTGCGACAGAATCAAAAAGTATTAGATGTGGGAAAAAGTTCGAGGCGTTTTTTTAATGCCATCTAATGAGAAAAGCGCCACGAATTTTTTCCCACACCTAATATGTTATCAAGAGACAATATGAAAATGAAAAGATAGCGAGAAAGAAAGAAAAATGAGAAATGAAATTTCGCAGAAGGGGGAAGGAGTACAAAAGAAAAAATACTAAGAGGGGGAAATGTATAACAAGAAGGAAAAAGACTAAGAGGAAGGAAATGATTGTATAATTTGGTGGTATGATTCTGGCAGAGATTCTGTATCAACCTGTTTATTTAATCCCTGTCTTTGTCTTTTTAGATGTGCCATCTCAGATATAAGTCTTTTGTTGTAAGATGGTTCCTTGTCAAGTATTTTAATATCATTCCATTTAAAATTGTGGTTATAATTAACACGATGGTCAATGAGGTGACCGATGAAGAACCAGTTTTTTTCTTTATATCCTTTATATTCTTTATAAATGTGTATCGTGTATTCCAGTTTTTTACTCTTCTTTTGGTTTGATCAATATAGCTCGCATCACAATTTTTACAAGAAATTTTATATACTATGTTTTAATTGGATGGATGATCCAATTGATCTTTTCCTCTTTTTATAAATTTCTTTAAGATATTCGAAATAGTAAAGGCCAATTTACAATTAAATTTAGGTTAAAGATAGGGAATTTTTAGAAATGGATTTTACGTAAAGAATAGTAAAATATTTTTCTTTTACAAATGTAAATGATTATTATGTGCAATATTATTATTATAGAAATTTTTATCTTTCATCAAATTTGAAGAAAATGAAAGAAAGAAGCTAATCATTATTTAACAAAATATGAATAGCATTTACGAAATTTTTTTGATAAAATTGAGGACAATTTAATTATTCTGTCTACCATATCATAAATAACGCCTAACTTATGGCAAAATGGGTGGTGTGAATTAAAATTAAGAAAATGTTGTCTTTTAATATTTATCAAACTAATAATTCTCTGATTTTCTATGATAATGGTTGTACCGAGAAAATTTAGTCTCCCATAATTGCCAATCTCCATTGTAAATTATAATCTTGTATGTAAGAACTTAAAAATATTTAAAATGCCGTCAATACTGTCAGAAGGAACAGCTAAAATAATGTCGTCCACATCGAAAAAGATAAAAAAATAAAAGATTAAAATGCTGTCAATATTGTCAGAAGAAGCCACTAAAATAATGTCCACATATTGAAAAAGATAAAAAAATAAAAGATAAAAATATCGATCAGGGAACTCGTTCCAATTTTGATGATCTTGACCTTGATATATATTGCTAAGGTTATGATCTTGAGTAACCATCAACAAGTTTTAGCTATTTTATTACTCATTAAAAAGTTATAAACAAAAAAAAATTAAGAAATAACGTCTTATTTTTCAATAAGAATATCTTTGAATCAATGTAACCTCTGTGCACTGTCAAACTATTGCCGATGACTAATGTCATCAATAGAAACGAATTATTCAAGTGTTAATGAATGTCTGAAGGGAATAAGTTTGAGAACAATCTATCTTCTACTTGTGTTCTACCGTACTAAACTATTCGGGGATTTACATTTTGGGCTGCGTCTCCGAATGATTCTCAAACTTGGGTTCTCGCACACGACTGACTCGCATTCGCAGGATGCTTCTGAGAGAATCGCCTTATCGATTAAACCGCTCCGCTGGCGGGCGGCGAAGTGTAAACTTCGCGGCCAGATTGGCTGATTATTAGCTCGGCATTATCAGATGTATCAAACTAATGCGCGGCAAAGCAAGGTATTCGAGCATTTGCTTATAATCCTTCGCTCGTCTTTCGTTTTGCCCGAATCTATCTCTCGTTGCAGATCAACGATTCAATTCGGAGATACACGAGGCATCCAATCGCTGTTCACTTAGTGTTATCATTCGATTCACTTAACAGTTTCGGTATCCGTCTTCAACATTGTTTAACATACATCGAAAATGGATCCCGAATTAATGTAGTATGTGCTATTATAGAGTATAGAGATAGTAATGCTGTAGTATAGTCACGATGTGAAAATTAAAGATGTTTGATCCACTTAAATTTTTTATATTAAATAAAAAATAAAATATAGACTATTTTAAATAATTTTAAAATAATTTATCTCAATCAATATTTTACAAAAAACTTTAATAAATTTTTTTTATTTTACTTTTATATAAAAGTTTTATAAAAAACTTTAATTTAAAACTTATGTTATCGAGTAGATTTTAGTTGTCATGGAAATTTGAACAAAATCCAGCCTCTATTAATAATGAATTTTTCTGGCTATCATTTAAATATTTGAAACAGATTCTCTTGTAAAAAGTAAATAAGATCGCTTTTATGCGATGTTAAAGGGATCCTAAAGACGATTAGTCATATTATAAGTAGAGCTTACACAGTCGATTTATGTGTCATTGATACATCACTACATACTTGCATCAATATCTCTCTCTCAGGCATGCTACACATACACATAAATTTTTGCATAACGATAATATTTTAATTATACATCTAACATAAGTCCAATTCTAAGGACTCCAAGTTGTTTTTTCGTACAAATTAGTGTGTAGACTACTAATTCGTAAGTACAGATTGCACAGTTTTTATACGAAGCAAATGTTATCACGATGTAATGGCTCTAGAACGCCATATTGGATTAAGAAATGGTAAAGATCTCAATTTTGAAACTTTGACATTTTCGACATAAATTCCATCTCACAGACACGTATCAATGCGTATACTTTAATTCTAGAAAAGGATTTTGCAGTATCTGCAGTGAGGTGGTCAATCTATGTTGAGAATAACAAAAAAATTTCAAAATTGAGATCTTTACCATGTTAGTATTTACTTATGTAATGATGTCAATGATACATAGATCATTTGTATATAAGTGCTATTTGCGATATGACTAATCATCTTTAGAATCCCTTTAAGGGGGACGAACACTGTAGAATTTTCAAAAAATCGATTTTCATTTTAATAGATGTGTACACATTTTAAGAATGTCCTCTGAAAATTTGAAATTTCAAAAATTGTCAGAGATATGAAATTTTCTATTAGATAATTCGGTCGGACATCTGCGATTCATTTTTATTTTATTTTAGCAAGAAAATAAGCTTGCTGAATCGCTTGCTCACTTCTTGCCTAACTATATGTGAAGTTAGCATATATTATATATTGCGCCATGTTATAAAACATATGTTAATTTTACGCATATAATTAGGCAAGAAGTAAGCATATAATTCAGTTCATTTTTTTGCTAAAATAAAATAAAAATACTATTCAGTGCTATTCAATGATCGTAGGGATCTCTTGCAAATTTTAAAGGAGCTTAGAGATCGTTTACAAATCGGTGAAAAAAATGTAGCGAAAGAATATTGCATAGAAATCGACGATGAACGCAACTTAGCAGTTAATCAATGAGTATAAGAAACGAAGAAAGAAACTCGTACTTTACGCCGACAGACTAATTCCGAATTCCGGAATCAAATTTTGAAATTGAAAGGGTTACTTTATGGCCCAGGAATCGCTGAACAGACGTTAGTCCAAACTATTCCATTTCATCCACGTGTAATCTAATACAGAAACTTTAATTGCATTTTTCTTATAACTTTTTTCGATTTGGTTGATATCGGGGTTAAAAAAATTCAAAATATGTGCAAAATAAATGCCTATCGTCTCATCATACAGTTTTTTTAAATTCAAAATTAGATTTTTTAGATGTTAAAAAAATAAAATAAAAAAAGGTCAAAATATAATTTTTTTTAAAAAGTTCAATAGCTTTTGTAATTTTGTAAAATTTAAACTTCCCTACAATGAGACAGAAATTAGTGATTCATACTTTAAGAATAATTTTGTTTTTTTTTTTTATTTCTGATCAACTGTTTTGCAGAAATCGTGTCAACTAGCTCATCCCTCTTTTTTTAAGAAAGTCTTTACGTTTAAGGGATAGAAAAAAATCGATTTTTTATTGTTTTTTTTGAAAGCTTATAATCTTAAGAATATCCCACAAAAACATTTTTTGCGAGAAACAAAAATTGTTTCAAGATATAAATTCAAGATATACGAGATAAAATATAAATTCAAGATATACGAGATAAAATGATGTGGTATTTGAGGCCACTTGATCGAAATAGCGCGCGCCAACAAATTGCCATAATCGATGCTCGCGATTATATTCAACCTTTTGAGACCATTTTAGAATTTCTATTTTTAGAACGTTTCTAATAATGAATCGTTAAATTCGTTGATATGGTATATTCATTATATGATACATTTGCTCTTAAATATATTCACTATGACAAAACAATAGTAGAAATCGCAAATTTTTTGATAGTTCGTATCTTTAATGATGGTTACATGAGTTTTCTTAAAGTTATGGAGATGGGAATTATTGACAGTTTAACTTATGATTTGACTCTTTTGCGAGACAAAATCCGTCTCAAGCGCCCGAAATATCGTGCATTCACAATCTCAAAGAATACAAGGATTCGAGAGGAGAGAACAATACGAAATAATTTTTATGAAGTAGAGGAAGGTGTCTTGTATAATCCTGGAATAGATGACTAATGGTAAATTTAAAAATTTTGATATATAGTAAAAAATGTTTCATTAAACATTAAACGCATTTTTCTCAAACGCATTTTCCCGTGTTTTCGAATATGACGACTATTCCAAAAAAACTATTAGTCCGACTGATTTTACACAGTTATACTCAGAGAACACGGCTCATTATGGCCTGAACTACAATAGAATTAATAGTCTACGTTAATTTTTTTTCTATTTTTTGGTATATAAGAAGAAAAAAATGAGCAAAATTCGAATTATTTTTTCAAACTGTCGCCATTTTGAAAATATGCATATGATATTATCTTAATTCGGGCGAGAATTACAGTCCACTTATTAAGAAAAGCTTCATTTTTTGCTTCCAGATCAACTATACTACTTGTACCTTGATCACCATTCGATCGAGTTATGATGCAGGTTTAACTTCAGCGCCATCTACTCTGTAAAAAGTTAACGTTACAAAAAAATATTTTTTTACGTGTACGCACTTTCTAGAACTGTATTAGTTTTTAGATGCAATTAAATTTTTATTCATCAAAAAAAGTTTTCAAAAAATACCTTTAAAATCAGCTCTCAAACGTAAAAACCCTTTTAAGGCCTACTAGCATCAGTTTTAAAAGTCAACAAAAATGAAATATTGGGATCATTTTTTTTTACATACATATTAAGACATATATTTTTATATAAATAAAACCAAATTTCATTTACGTGTATTGTTTTCTTTTAAAAAAGTCAGTTTTAAAAATATTGTTAATCTTCCGCTCTCTCAGTGTTCCCCCCTTAACTTTATTTTTCTTACATATGTCATTATTTTTGTTTTCCTTTTTTCGTCACTATTTTATTTTATTTATATCCTTTAAGATTCTTTTTTCACTTTTTGTGATGCGCTTATAAACATAATGTACAAAATGACTCTCCGTCCGATTCCGCCGCGCGACTCCCCCATTCGCTTTGCATTTTTCTTCCCACTTCTCCTTCAGGACGACTATAGTGAATTCACATTGATATCAACCGATGCCAATAACGTATAGAGACAGATGGAAGATGTGGTGAGAACTGGATTGTTGTATCGATCATCGGTTGGACAAGGACAAGGACAATGGATGCTTTAGCATCCGCAGACTCATATCCATCAATCACCACGACTGTCTAATTATAACGTTATGTACCGAGTTTCTCAAAAATACTGCTATACTTTATCAAAATATTTTCAAATTTTTTGGCGACTCCAACTGGCCTGATTCTGATGGATATAAGCAATCTCTCTCTCACATGATCCTATAGATTTGAAACTGCAGACTAACAGCCATAGCTATAGCAGCTGAATTTTTAAAAAAGATAAAAAAGCTAAATTATAAATAACTATGTAATGAGATAACAGTGAAATGAAGTTCTACATCGTATGGGTATTCTACATTATGTAAATAGATTTCGTGATCTATACAGATGTACTTATACACCCATATAGATCACGAAATCATCTTTCATATAATATATTTTTTCAATTATATTATCCGGATCCTAAAGAATAAATCGATCCTTCAAAGTTGTTAATGATAGTATTTATCATTATTTTTAGTCACAATTGAGATCGTGAAGCGAAATGCAACTATTGCAGCTTATTTTGCATGTTATAAGAGTCATCTAGGTATTTTTTTCGAATCAGTAAGATCATGTGGAACCGAGATTGTTTACATAGATTATTTACATGTCCAAAATAATGGAAATTAGCCAAGTTTGATTAGTTATATCTTGAAAACTGTTAATTTTAGAAAGTCACACGTACCCATTGACATTTTTAATTAGAATACTTGAAACACCACAATTTTCCAAAATATGAGAAGATTTGACCAAGAATTAAAATTCATAAAAAATGTGCGGAGTCTTTTGTTTTTACTATTTATGTGTATCCGAATGTTATCTGAATCTTATCCTGCAACAAGTAAGATTTGAAAGAATTTGGCAGTTTAGAATTAAAATTTGCTTGTGATTGAAATGTATGAAATCGGTTAATTTTTATAGATTTGGACATGAATTTGGCTGAACTCGAATATAAAGCTTAAAATTCATTCCTTGAGAATATCGCGGTATTTGGCAGTTGTTTTTTAGTTTTAATCAGAAGTTGTTCTGACAGTCCTTTGGACAAGACTCATTTATTATTGCATAACCTAATAAACTTGTTGTGGAAGGAAGAGATATTACATAAATAAATAAAACTATCCTCTACCATTTAAATATTTATATCAATAATCGTAAATTTATATCAATTGTCGATAATGTCAACGCTCTTCAATTACCTTCGGGATTCTTAAGAGAATCCTAAAGTTGTCTGTATTATCGATTAAACCATATAATTTATGTATAATAATTATTTTTTTCTTTTTTTACTGATTCGAAAATCCTTTTCCAGAATGCATATATTTTACGCATTAATACGTGTCTGTGACATAGAATCTATGCTGAGAATGACAAAAAATTTCGAAATTAAAATTTTTATAATTTCTTATTGTTCGTCCGTTGCTCCAGAGCTGTCATGTTGTGACAACATTTGCTTCATGAAAGCTGTACAATCTGTACTTACGAAATAGTAGTGCACAGACTAGTAGTTTGCATGAAGAAACACATGAAGTTCTTAAAATTGGATCTATAATTAGACGTCTAATTAAAACGTTGTTATGCAAAAATTTATGTGAATGACACGTAAATCGTCTATGTGTAAGTGCTATTTACAATAGACTAATCGTAAATTTTTAAGATCCCCTGGAACCTCAGTCCATTTCTTGCACGTAATCTTCGACTCCGTTTATACAATAGTATTCTTTTAATGCTACTTTTCTCAATTTTTAATCTTTTTCTTATTTTCTTGGTTTCAACAAGGTAGTTTTATAAAAAATAAAAAGTTATTTTTTGTGAAACTATCTTGTCGAAACCAAGAAAATTATTTTTTATTATATTTTGTATTTTTATTTCAGACGACAAAAAGCGTTGTAACTCCCGCTATCTCAATTACTAACTCCGGCGAATATATATAAAAGATCCAATACATGTTGGTTCTTCAAAAAAATTCTGTAAAGTTGCCTTCTTTTTGACAATTTATACAAGGTTTTTGCCTTAATTTGCATTAATTTATTTCAGTATAATGACTATTTCAGTATAATGACTGAATTCAGCGTAAAATTTCTTTACGTGCGATAACCTTAAATAGATGTGATCCGCGAGTATCGAAGATCCACGAAGTGAAATTCTACGAAGGATTCTCCGACGAAGAATGTCCGTGAAAATTGCGCACGTTTCTTCGCGGACTTTTACGTCTAAAATTACACTATGCTATAGATGACTGGTGAGAGTCGCCGGCAGCTGCCTAAAATTTATTCGTTTCAGATGGGCGTGAAATAATTCAATCAATTCGAAGCCGAGATCTTTGAGGGATCGTCATTCTTTCGATAGCGCATCACTGATAAAAATCTCTTTTCTGTCATTCATTAAATGTTTTAATGTTAATATACTTGTCATTCGTCATAGATATTGATATCGATTGCTCATGCAAAACTGTAGTAGTTGTATAATGGGTATCATTTATTTTAATACTGTTAATAACCTATATTTATATATATTTATTAATTATATATATTAATAACTTTTTGCACATTAATTACAACTAAAAAGTTTTCTACAAAAATCAAATTAATCAATTTTTTTAATGTGGATTATAATGCTAAATCATTCTCTGTTAGTAGAGTCACATCATGAATAATTTTGTTTTGATAAGAATAAAAAAGTGGGAAATATACAAGTTTACAATTTGCAAAGGATATTTTTAAGAGCAATTTAAAATGATGTAAATAAAAAGTAAAAAATTATTGCTCTATACTTCAAATATTTTCTTCTTTATCTTTATCATTATAAAAAAAGATAAATGTAAAATATTATTGAATAAATTGATAGTAAGTATAAAATTTTCGCAACAAATAAAAAGGTTCAGAGATTTCTATTTCTTTAAATGGCTCTCAAAATATTAATCAAAACCTGAAACTTTATTCTTTACCTATATAGATACAGAAAGTTCCCATATTACAATAAATGTATATTATGCAACTAACGATTTAAAAATGGGAAGTTTCCAGAAAATTCGATTTTTCAGACTCGTTTTGTTTTTGTGCGAAATCTTTTAATTATTAACAAATATATACTTATACATATTTTTATAACAACACACGATTATTCATACAATTTCATCTTTGATCAGAATCATGTTCCAATATAGACTAGAAGACTCATCGACTCAACTTGAAAAAGTTTCATGCCCTTCCTCTCTCTCTCTCTCTCTCTCTCTCTCTCTCTCTCTCTCTCGTCATACTTATTCGATTCTCTCCGTATCTCCGATATAACTTCCCTTTTGGCCAGTCCCACTGTCCTCTCTTCATTTGCACTTCCGTCCAGCCGAATTTCATCTATAGCTTTGCTCTTGGCGAAGCGACAATGATCTTTAATCATGCGGACTGCAGAAAATTTCGGTCGCGCCGCGGTCGATCGCCTCGTCGACGTGTACTCACGCACGCGTGGGTACGTATGCGTGTAAAGACTACAGATACGCTCGTACACACGCCTGCATCGCGCGCCCACACGGGCGATGCGCCTCGCGCATTCGTGCGTACATGTATACGTGCACGCACGCACGCACACACGCACACACGCACACACGCACGCACGCCCACACGCACGCACGCCCACACATACACACACACACACACACACACACACACACGAGCGCGCGCGCGTGAAAATAGAGAATCGACCGCGGCGGCAGAGGTGCGGATTCCAACAGGAATTCTCGATGAGATGGGCGGAAAGTACAAAGCTCCAGGAGTCTTGCACCGTTTTTCTCTCTCTCTCTCTCTCTCTCACACACGCGCGCGCGCGCGCGCACACACACACACACACACACACACACACGCGCGCGCGCGCGCGCACGCGTACGCACACACACATATACATACACACGAGCGCGCTCCGCTTCCGGTCGGATTCGGGCAACTCCGGATTGATTTCGTGCATGACCGGCTGCCGGCCGGCAGCGTAGTTGTGGACTCTATGGACTCTGGCAGACTCGCAAACTTGAGGCCGGAGCCTCCGGCGGCTCCGGCCGGCGTAGCGTGGAACGGTTAGTAGCGACGCGCGCCATCGCGGTCCGCGGATCACTGGAGTAAAGAGTTTTGCGAGCTTGTGCGACCGCTGTTAACCGCTGCGCCGCTCGACTCGGCCAGTTCGTCACCAACGGTTCATGAGAGGAGATGTCTTTCCGCGCCCGAATCTCTTGGTGTTGCCAACCGCGGCACATCTGTATCGTGCGTGTCGCGACTACATGCGGCTTATCACGCGCGATTCCGTTCGCCAATCTCTATTCATTTGGCTTTTTTTTTCTTTTCTCTCTCTCTCTCTCTCTCTCTCGGTATTATTTACATTTATCTCTGCTCTCTGTATATTATATATTTTCTTCATATTTTCTTCGAAATCGACAAGCTCGCATCTCAAAGCTGGGAATGTGAGATCCAGCCGTTTCATCAGTTCGTAAGTGTGCGGTGTGGATATCCGCCGGCCGACTTATACACTAACATACACACACGTACACACACACACACACACGCGCGCGCGCACACGCACACACACGCACATACACACATATATATAGAGTACGTATCGTACAAACACGAGAGTAACTCGCATATTTCGTTATACGCGTCACGCGCGAGACGCGTGAAAATTGCAAGTGTGGTGACGTGTTAAAACGCGGCCATTTGCACTGGTTCCGCCGCGAGAAAGAAACAGCGAGAATGAAAAGAGAGTGAAAGAGAAAAAGAAGGGGAAGGGAGGATCTTCTTTCCACCGAGGTGTTTCTTTGTTCGACCGCAAATTTTGCAAACTCCAAAAAAAACAACGGAGAAAAGCATTCGTGCTTATAGCGTGCTTCTCCTGAGAATCGATTGTGCATCTTGAAGCGAGGTGAAAATGGCAAAAGTGGACAAGTTCACTAGACTGGTAATCACCGAAATTATATATAGTAACTTTGCTTTCATTTCTGTAATTTTTTAACTTTATTTTATTAAGATGTACATAAGACGTAATTGATTCCCGAATCACGAGGATTCACAAGTCTGTTTTTTTATTCCTGCACTAGAGACTATACTAGAACTCACTAGAACTTTTTTTTTCCGTCAGATGTCAAACATTTGACTTTAATGTAACAAAAGTGTACACCGCTAATTCAACTATAGAAAGCAGACTTTATTTAATCATTTATGGCATCATGTGTGAATTATGCCGTGTATAATATGAGGGAGGAGACATTTCCTCCACGTTCCTTTCCTTTCCTTTCGAGAGAGATCGTGCGACTGCGGATTCTTCTCTCTCTCTCTCTCTCTCTCTCTCTCTCTCTCTCTCTCTTCTCTCTCACTCGCGGGTCGGTGAGAGGCGCATCACTCGCGCAAAGTGGTGGGAGGAGACGGCGGGTTGAACGGTGGTTGCGGAGGCGCGGGCGTGAGAAGGCGATAGGAAGTCGTTGCCGAGACGGCGGCAAGGTAACGTCGTGTCTGCCGCTCGGGCGAAGATCGGAGTTCTCGAAAGTTTCGACTGTTACGCGGTGTGCTGGCTGTCTCCTCGTTTTATCTCTCTCTCTCTCTCTCTCTCTCTCTCTCTCTCTCTTTCTTTCTTTCTTTCCCCATCCCTTCCTCCTTTTCTCTATCATCCAACGGACTTGTTCGGGCGTATGCGAAAGCGAGCGATAGGAAAAAAGGAGAAGACGAGGAGAACGCGCCTACAATGTGACACTAAAGTGACGTCGATTGAGGCGAGATCGATCGACGAGAGAGCGAGAAGAGAGCACGAGAGGAATAGAAAGATATAGAGAGGGGGGAGGGAGAGAGAGAGAGAGAGAGAGAGAGAGAGAGAGAGAGAGAGAGAGAGAGAGAGAGAGAGAGAGAGAGAGAGAGAGAGAGAGAGAGAGAGAGAGAGAGAGAGAGAGAGA
>Ga0157364_1003205_pt1 | contig 15784 bp, 9 predicted proteins | sample AttsexASBM2_FD_111476 | JGI IMG/M metagenome (GOLD analysis project Ga0157364, IMG submission 111476) | Fungus gardens microbial communities from leaf cutter ant in Ribeirão Preto, State of São Paulo, Brazil - Atta sexdens ASBM2 | ecosystem: Host-associated > Fungi > Mycelium > Unclassified ...
AAAAGGAGAGTATCAGATCCGGCTTGTTAGGCTTCTTGAGGAGAACCAGCCTCGCGACTTTCCAATCGGAAGGGAAGCGATCCTCCCCAAAGAAAAACCGTAAAAGTGCGCATCCAAAAAGCAGCAAGCGTATGCGAAGTATTCCTGACCACTCTTCCAGGCGTAATTCTGAAACATGCCTCCACCATCTCAGACCCGGTAACAGCCAATTCATCCCTCCACACGGAAGGGGTCGGCTGATTATCTCCAATTGGAAGACGCGGGAATAATGCGCGAACAATATCCGAGATCATTCCAGATGGGAAGGTCTCAACCAACAAGAAGCCCAAGGAGAATTTATTTAAGACAACTCTGTAGGGCATGCCCCATAGATCGGGTTTCTTTCCAGAAATTCACTCCAAAGATGAGCTTTCAAGCGCCAAACCCTCCTCAGGCTCCTTCTAACCTCCCTCAACAAAATCCAAAGCGCCCATTCAAGCTCCGGTCTTGCACGTCTCCAGATGAGTAAGACGTCTATACCGATTACAGACGGCGCGCAGACCGAAGATCTCCTCATTCCACTACATCGAGGGTCTGCAAAAAACAGATCCGAAAAGTAGGAACCCTCCTCGCGCATTTCTTCCTCTTCCTCTTTCTCTTACTGGACCGACCAACCATCTCCGTACAGAGCTTCCCCTTGTCCGGACCAGTGTCCGGCGGCCAGTCCCCTATTGCATCCTCTGTCTAAGAATCTCAGTCGTCGCCTCTTCAGTCACTGTCGACGCAACAATGCACCCTCTTTTATCCACGCGTTTGGGAACACGCTCGTCCACCAGACGCATCGACATTCCTTTAAGAGGTGGCCGATACGCCGGTGGGAGTTCCTCGCGCATAACGCGACGTCTCTCCTCCTTCAGCATAGCAGTAGGAGAATTCTTCCGCCGCGATCGGCGATTGCAATCCTCCGCATCAGAAAGCGGAACATCCCTAGTTCTTGGCGTAATATTGGAAAACCAATGTATAGCCAATATTGAGCCAATATATAATGTAGAAATAAAATATAAAGCTAAATTAATGATAAAATAATTAATCGCATAAGGATTAATTTTGTTAAGAATGCTGATTTTATTAGTATACTTATCTGTTCTGCGTTTTCCTTACCATTAAATTTTATAATTTTGCAATAATGATGGATTTAATATCGTTTCATTCCTTCATCAAGATCGATTGGTCGCGAATCTAAACAGATTCCTGTCAAGGACATCCGGTATATCCTACAAATGCACGTGCGGCATGCATATACGAGTAATATACTGCAAATTGTTGCGGGCGGTAGGCAAAGGCAATCGCACCGGCGCGGCGGCGGCGCTTCGCTTGATTAATTTTAACGAAGGTAGGAACCAATCCATCGCGTGGACGACAGCAGCGGCGTCGACCGGTCGAAGATCGATGAACTACGAGCGGGTGTCCGTCTGGCCCGCTGAGATATAACAATTCCTACTGTCAGTCGCATCCCTCACGCTCGAATAGATTCGACGCCGGAAGAGGAGAGGACGGTATCACCGGAGCGTATGTCAAAGACAAAACAAAAGGAACAGGCGGAAGAGGGTCGGTCGATCCGCTGTCTCCTTCCTGTTTTCATTCTCCGCCCGATCCTGATTTCGTATCCCCCATAGGAATCCCAGACCTTCCGCAGTGGCGGATTTGCCATGTAGCGACGATAACCCTCCGACTACAAATAGGTCTTTACAATCGTTGCGTATTTATAATTCTCCATTCGTTTTTCAGAGATTACAACTTCTGCTGTAATTGCTGACTCTGTCAGAAACATGCAATCATTGAAAAATAAACTTTTTGTTGCTTTACTCTTTTCATTAAATAAAACTCAGATAATAATTAAAAATTTGTATTATAAACAATGTGTGAATATTGAATTATTTTGAAGTAACAAAATATATTTTTGATGGTTTAATTTCACGAACTTTGAATTAAATATATCTTTTGAAAAATATCATCAGGATTGTGAGATCACGACAGCGCGATTTCAGTATTGATGTTACGCGACGTTGCGGTTAAATATCTGCCAAGCGAAGACGCGATTCACCTAAATCCACCATTTTTAATGGAACGTACTTGACAGGTGTCGCGGAAATGTGCGCTACGAAAAGTTCGGATATATCACGATTTATTAAAAGATAAACTATGATATGTAACGATTCGATCGATCATTTGTTGACATAATGTTATCGATTTTTTCATGAATGACGTTGGTCGTCGTAGTTTTTGTAGTTAAAAATTGTGAACATTAATTTTTGAAGGATTTTTTAAGATCTAAGGTAAATTTAAGAAAGACATGCGTACAAAATTGTAAAAAAATATAAGATTTATATCTTGGAAATATCATGTACTCTACAAATAGAATAATAATTAAGACTTTGGATTAATCATATAATTTTAAATAATTTATTTAAAAAATAATGACGGTTGTATCAAATTATATCCAACTTGAATTATTTTTAATTATTTCTGTGTATATTGCCACTGTTCTTATTTCATATGTTGCTAATTTAATTAAAACAATGGAATTAAACATTTTAACTGAAGAAAATGTATTAAATTTGACTTCAATTTAATTTATTATTTACTAAGTGCATAGTAGTAATATGGACATTGTTTACTTTAAAATCTCCTAATTACAGAAATGAATTGATTTACATTTTGACACACATAGAGATTAAAAATAATAAAATATTTAACTCAAGGGATTAAGTTATTATTACTCTTTTAATATCTAATAGTACATCCTCTTCAACAAATATCTTCGGTTTTATAAAAGAAGATTTCAAAAAAATTAAATTTTGTATACACATATATATCTTCGTAAAATGAGATTTTTATCATCTTCTTGCATCATTTTGCGCACCATCATTTTACACACCAACTGTTCTCGAAGGATTATTTGGGGGAATACCTGTTTAATCGCGATGAATGAAGTTGCATTTTCAGTAAGAAGATTTTTTTTATCTTTTCTTCAAAGTCCAAAGATTTTCGCGTAGGATATCATGTTACCTCGGTTAGTCCGGGGATGGATCCTCCCCATTTGTCCCGGAACGTCGCGTTCGTTATTTGTTCCATTTCCTGGGTCTGGAGGAAACCTCCCTTTTCGCCTTGTAGGAAGCCGTCGTCCGCAGCCGCCGCCGCAAATATTAATCCGCGAAGAAATTCGCTGCAGAGTGTGCCGACTCTGTCCTCTCTTCCTCATTCCTCCTTCCCTCGCCTCCTTCATCCCTTCGCTCGCGTGCGCGTTTATCCTCCTACCCTCTCTGGATTGAACGCACGCAATTTATGGCCCTGGTACCTTATCTTCTGCACGCTTTCGGATAAAACGGTAGACACAGTGGCGTAAACAGATGAGGGTGCACTAGGAACGCTCAGCATTTAATCCTCTTATCCGATTTACTTTTATTTTATGTTTAAAATGGATGTGGATGGCCCGCAACGTTCTTATAGGTGCCACAATTTTTTTAATTTTCCCTCTTTGATAAGTATTATATTTCATTTTATATAAAAAAAAAATTTTTTTTAATTTAATTTAAAATTAAAACGCAATTAATTTAATTCAAATATTCCAAATGTATATATAGAGAAAATCACAGCGAAATTAATTTTTTCAAATAAGAACAATATAAATTTTAATCAAAATTTTTTAAATACTATTTATATTAATTGAGAATTCCAAGAATCCATTATTTCTTATAAATGCCTACTTGACGTCATCAGCGGTCAAAGTCCACATTCAATAAAATTCTATGACATTTCTGGTGATGCGAAATGACGTACCCCGAAGAAATGATGGAATAGAATAGAAAGTTTCCGCCGACGAGCAGAATTGCTGTGAATGAGACATGGAATTTCGTGGAGAATCTCAAATTCACATTCCTTATTTCTTATCCGGCGCAATTGTTAGTATCTTATCTACTCATATCAATTAGGTTCTTCGACGGCGGTGCCCCTCTGTCGGCGCATTCCAACGGCCCTTTCATCGTCGCCTTTGCCCATTCTCTCGAGACCACCTTTCATCTCGTTATTGCCCTTCGACCTTCGGCTCCTTGGTTATCGGTCGCTTCCGGCCGATTGGTTTTTCTAAGAGAGAATATTTTCGGCCAGTCTGGCGTTTCAGACTGGTGCGATTGGCACGCGACCATCCCCGTGTGATAGCGTTTACGGCGGTTCTCCTCAACGTAGGCCACTTCTTACGATCGTCTTCTCGTCTCTGACTCGATATTCGATGTTTGAGAAACCATGAAATATGGGATTCGAAGAAGATTTTTTGCAGAACTTTTAAATTATTAATTTAAATTTCTTCATTTAGCACCTTGAAATTCCTTGCATTGTTTTATCGACAGTCGAATTAATTTAATTTATCTGAGGTTAATATTATATAATAAATAATACTAGTTCGATGTTGAAATTTATGTGCGTGTACAATTCAAATTATAATAAGCTTAATTGAAAAGCACTACATCGATATTTAAATAAATAATAATAATATAACGTAGCGTAGACAAAGATTATTTTTATCCTTATATATTTCTATATTTTTTTACGATAATGATATTTTATACATGTATTTAATCATATCGTTATCTTGTCGATGACAAAAGTAAACTAGTATTAATTGCTTTATGGAGAATTGAAGAATAATCAAGTATTAAATGATCAATACAATAAACATTTCTCTGACAATTTTTATCTGTCTCTCTCGCAAATAATCGTCATTTCAAACACGTGTCCTCGATGATGGATTACAAACGTAACATCGACAATATTCCACACATACGTACGTTCGCCGCTAAGTTTGGAAAGTATCAGAATAGTACCTGGGGATGAATTATGGCCGCGACTAGACCGGATTATTCTATTACAGCCGGCCGGCGAAGACAAACGCGCTGTAAGGCGGCCAAGAGGTGCTTGTAATGTGCTGTAACATGCGGATTTTAAACAGCACGTTCACTCCGCGAACACGTGCGGTTACGTCGACTTGGCGCGACATGGCCGGCAATCTCCTTGCAATTCCGGGGGTGCTGCATCCACCTACCCACCCACTTACTGGTGCACACCGAGGTGCACACCATGAAATATTGGCTGGTGAACTGCGCGAAAACGGCGAAGGAGAAAGGACAGGGCGGTCGACAGAGGAGGAAAAGGGAGGCAAAAGTTTCACGTGCGTGTTGGAAATTTGAATAAACATACGGTACGTGCCCGGTTTAAAAACGGCCTCGTTTCGCGAAAGAGGAACGGGGGACCAAATTACGCGCGCCCTGGCAAGCTCTTTCGCGAACGCGTCTGCGTCACTTAATATCTCCGTGATTCCGACATCCCGAGTATCCTGCGAACAACCTCGTCATGTGAAAGATGAATTTATGTATCCAGGGAGAACAAGAAAGTCAAAATAATGTCGTACTGACTGAATCATGACAAAAAAAAAATGACATAAATTGAACAATCGATCAAAGAAAAAAAGAATAACATCAAAATGACATTATTTTAACATTCTGTTCTCCTTGGAAAGCGTATATATTATATTTGGTGAACATTTGGAAAAATAAAATTCATACTTCATAATCGAAAGCCAAAAATTAACTCTTTGGGACTTGTATTTCTCTATTCGATTAGATGTAATAATAATTGTTTCTCAGGCTTTGACATTAAACATTCTGATGATCGTACCTCGGAGTGAGATATGATTTATTTGAAATTAGCTGAAGATTAAGTTCCAATTGAAATTGGATTAGCTCTCGATAGTTTCGTAAGGATGAGATTATTTCGGTCTAGGATGAAGATTGCATTCGTGCTGAAAATCGGATTAAAGTTATACATTGGAAAGTACGAAGAGCGAGCAGTTGAGCGCAACAAGTAACCGGACGATATACTCATCCGCGAGCTTGTGTTACATTGTGAAAAAAAAAAATGGCAGACGTATTTATCGTTCGGTAGAAATGCCTTTTGATTTATATGACATACGTCAAACGGAGCGCGAAATTTTCCAGTCTCGTTCTCCGTGCGCGTTTCACGAAGATTTACCCGCTGCATGCCCCGACAGACGGGACGATAAGTTCTTCTACACCAGCTTCGTTTCTCAGACGTGACAATGACGAATAACGCCCGCGAAAATCGCGCCTTGCGAGATATTAAGTAAACGCGTGATGCAAGGCCCATTGTACGTCGCATGTAAGTATCGCAAGTAACATGTTTTCACCGTTTCTTACAGCCGTATACGAAACGAGCGACGTAATTTATCATTAATAAATTTATATTGGACTCACTTTATTATTAAACGGCACGTATCTTTCTCACTTGGACATCGAAAAAAGACGTATCACTGCATAATCTTAAGTTAATAATCTTAGTATTGTCTTAATATTTGTCTAAGTATTGTCTTAAAGATGCTAATACTGGCCTCTGATTAGCTTATAACATCTTAAAACTATATTTAAGACAGTCTTAAATATAAGAATCGAACTATAAATACCGATCATAGAGTATATTAAGCTGCATTAGAGTATATCAAAACATTATTTGAAACGGTTTTAAAATAAGAATTGAGAAAGATATGAATATATTGGCTATTGGCTTATTGCACATTCCTATTTCATTATTTATTTCTCATCATTTATTTATTTTGTTATTTTCTGCGTTTCGTTTCGTTCTTCCGATATAAGACGTTGCATAACTGCAATGACACATCTTTTGTGAACGTGCAATTGTTGCCGTCTCGTTCTTACGCGAAATAAATTCTTACCGTGTCTACGATCGTAAAAATTTTGTGTACATTTTATTGCGCCGATACTCGTCATGGCGCAAAACGTGGTTCGGGATAACCGAGAAGGATCAACAATTCAAGAAAAAAACAACGGATTATTACGCTTTGCGGATCATGTATAATATTTTCGCAGACGACGCACTATGTAGCGATATCCTCTATATACCTGCATTAGTACTATTGGAGAACTCTTATGCCGTAAACCAAGAAAAAACGTAATTCCCCCAGAATTTTCATCATTTTGACGCTGAAGTCTCTTGACCTGAAGGCTTTAGAATAGCGATTACGATTTTATTTGCTTCGTTAGATAGCTGTTAGAGAGAGAGAGAGAGGAGGGGAGAGGGGGAGGGGGAGGGAGAAAGAGAGGGGGAGGGAGGGAGGGAGGGAGGGAGGGAGAGGGAGAGGGGGAGAGAGAGAGAGAGAGAGAGAGCAGTGTTGTTCCAGAAGAGCGAAGGCTTTGCTTGCCACGAAAAGCACAGTCTCGCTCTTCACGTGTAACATTCTCATCATATATTTACCGCTAAACGTAGTCGTCTATTTCGCATCGGACATTTGCATCGGGACATTCACGATTAATAAATAATAGGATCCAGAATTAGAGGCTGCAATTCGATGAGAAAGAGAAAGAAAAGAAAAAGAGAAAGGAGAGATTGCGAATCATTGGAAAGCGATGTAATTAGATGTTCATGCGTTTGCGGTGAAAACTTAAACGCGTTTCTCTTACCTTCTGTGATCTTCACGTGGCTTAACGCGAAATTGGATACATACAATATACATGGTAATAGAAGGTTCGAAAAGTTCTGGATAAAACATATGATTATTAGGAAATTTTCTTTTTCAACATAGTCTCCTTTTTCAGCTCGATACACTTATTCGAACTATATTCTTACTTTTTTATACCAACTGTATAATACAATTTCTCTAAACTTTCAAAGTAAGCGTTATTTTTATCGACCTCAATATTTAAGTAAAATTTTGGCCACTACTTCATTATTGGGAAGAGGAAAAAGTCACTGGGGATTAAATCTGATGCTTGCGAAACCAATTCATGCAATTTTGCGACTGCAATTGAAGAAGCAGATGCGTTGTCATGATCGAATTAAAAGTTGTTTTACATGATCGAAACAAAGAAACTAATGAATGCATCTGCCAAATGTTAACAGTAATCCTGTGCAGGATGAAATTTAATTATAGCAATCAAAAGTTATAATAAATTGATATTTGTGGCGTCACTTTTATATCAGATCGAGAATTTTTTTGAACTACCCTCGTAATACGACGTTACACATTGATATCCCTAGAAACTCGTATGAATGTCAGTCCGAGTCCTCAATCTCGAGACTTCAACATGTTGAACGTTCAGCTGACAATTTCGCACGAAACAATGCAATCGCCCATGGCTATCAGGAGAGCGCGGTCACGCTAATTAATAATGCTTTGCGCAATACACCAGGCTCGCTTCGCCGACAAAATAGTGCCGCATTCCTCAACACGAGCATTACTGAAGTGCCCATGTCCCTCTACACCACTGTTCCACCCTTCCCGCGGTAACGAATTCTAATTCCAGCTTCCGGCCAATGTAAAATTCAAATGAATTAATTAATAACGCTGGCGCGCCGTTTCCATTTTTCTGTTTTCATTTCATCTCACTCTCTTTCTTTTTTCCCCTCTCTATCTCTCATTTTCAGTATTTCAGATCGACCGATCCACATTGTCGAATCGTGTATATCTGTACAGCTGACTGTCTTTCACGAACATTTTCCTGGAATACGTTACCCAGATAAAAAAATACTTCATAATAAATTTCTGTCGCTAATCGATACTTGATGTTTTACATACCACGTGCAGATTTTGCAATTTTGCGGAATTTCAACATCGCACTTTTGAAAAGAACAGATATAATACTAATTCGCGCTTTAACTGGCAAGCCGTTAATTGGCAGAATGTTAAAAACGTTAATATGATAAAAAATTACTTAAAAATTCCCTACAATAAAAATGAGCTTTTACGAGCTTTACTATAAATAATATATTCGTAATGGGTGTGAATAAATAAATCTGTATGAGTCTCTCACAGATGTATAGATTAATCTATCATTGTTACATTGAAAACACGAAATGCATATATATGTTTCATTCTAGCAGTGGCCTTTTTTATCGCAACAATATTTTAAAATGCCACAAGGAAATAAACCTTCATACTATTTGTAAGATACTCCTTCTCGACGTAAAACCGGATGGTATGGCTAAGAACGGATGAAATTCAATTCAATTCTCAACGAATCCGATCCACAACTCTTTTTATCATCCTTTTCACTCGCCGTCGCATTACCAATGCAGCAACGTGCTCGTTTCCGCCAGCGAAACAAATGAATTTCAATTTATGATTCAATTTTCGAAGCATCCCAAACGTCCCAGTGGCTCTCAGTGGACTTTCATACAAGCTAAAATGTCGATAGAAATGGAGATCGACATATCCTTTGAAAATTATTGAAAGAAATTTCTCTTCATACTTGAATATTGTATACAAGACAAAAATACTGATAATATTCAAAGTAATTTATTTTTTGTACATTATATGAATTATTCGTATAAATGTGCAGAATATTTTGAAACAAAATTCCGTTGTATTTTAATGTACGTTTTTTCTTAACTATAGATACACTCTAAGAAAATGAACAAGAATACACGGGAAGAATGATTTCGGGAATCTGAAGTATCTAAAATTTGACACAGATCTGAAAATAATTTTATTGGATCATCACAGAATAAGTATGCAGAAAATTCAAGCGTAATAGCGATATGACATTCCAGAAATCAATTTGACCTACATAACTATTTTGATAGTCCAACAAAATTATTTTTAGATTTATTTAGTCAAGTTTCTTAAAACGCTACTTCGACCGTTCTTTCCATAGAAAGAATAAGCGATAGAAAAAAAATAGTCTGTGATCTATTACCCCAGCGAATCGATTTTTTTTCACAAGTAGGTATACATCGATACTCCCATTCCCAGAATTATTCTGAAAATTTAGATCCACTCACGCTGGTCTGCCTCTATCGCTCTTTTCTCCCCTTGCCTCGTCTTCAATCCCTCGTCTGCTCCGCACGAGACCGTTCTACTCCCCTTGCCGCGCTCCTCTCGCTACACCAGAATTAAGCCATTCATTTCGTTTCCGAAGCAACCCAGCCGGCTGCAAGGAAAATTTTCGTTTAGAATTGCGTCCGCTCTAATTACATTAAAAATTCCTAGATCTTAATCAGGAGTCTCTTTGCTTCAGAAGCGAGTCTAAAATGGTCACTATGTATGTGCAACACGAATTGATTGTCTCTCGCGTCACAACATATATATATGTATACAGTCGCGAAACTAACTTGTCTGGAAAGTGCGCCATTATTTCTTCAGACTACTTTTCAAAATAGTGTGACAACACTAGTTTCATAATTAATTGTCTAAATATAAACTACTAATGTCGTAATGTATGCATAAAATCATAATTTTTAACATTCGGATAACAGTTTGAAGAAATAATTGATATTATAGCGTTATAGTTATTCGGATAATTAATTCCATAACTATGTACTCGTATACACAAATAATAATATTTTTTTATTTGCAAGATTAAAGTACTTGATGGAAGTTTCAATATTTATATTTCCAGTATGTGTGCTATGTGGCAGATTGTTGTTGTTCGATTGGCGCGCGCGATGCGTTTCAATGGATCTTGTTGGTCCTTGATTTAATCGCGTTGCGTCGTGAATTTTGTTACGCTGAAATATAAATTAGATCGTAAAGCGTAGAATTGATTCGACCGGATGTCAACGTGGCACATACACGGTAGCTATTAGCGCCCCGCGGCGAAATGGAATTGCGTTTTAATTCGTTCAACGCACACGTAACGCGCGTGCCGCGTTGACGATCGACACGGCTAATAAAGTTCAAATCTGTCGCGAGGTCTCCCTCTTGTTGGGAATTGGACTATCAAAAAGTGCAAATGGCGCATTTTCCGCTCAACAAGTCAAAGCGCAATAAACTATACGAAAATGAATAACACCTTTATTTAATTCTATTTCATAATAAAATCTTATCGAAAACTTTATTGCTTAATTATCTTATCACGTGTCGTGTGTAATAAAGACAAAAATCTTGATTATATGAATAACACAAATTAATCTAATCAATTTATCGGTTTCTTCACAGAATAATTTCGTATACTATTATCAAAACAAGTATTATAACAAGTTACCTCTTCATAAAATCCTCCTTCTCTATTTCTTCTTTCCATACTACAGCTGTTTATTTTATCTCATCACCAACCTTCTCGTCTGATTAACTTCTTAATTGCTATTTTCTTTCTTATCGTTTTGATTGAATATTTTGAAGAATATGCCTTATTTTTCTTTTGTATATGTATATATTTTAAACTGATTTCTTTTTGTTTCTTTTATATCTTGCGTCTTAACAGATAGGATTCATAGCAGCAGTCTTGCCCTTATCTTTTGCTTGTACTCTATCTCCTGTATTACTTCTTTTCTACTTCTTTTCAATTTCTTTTACATCCAGCAGTGTATAATAATATAGCGATACAAATTAATATTAATCAATTAAACTCGACTTTAAACAACATTCATCTCAATCACTTTTCCCTTTTCTACTCGAACTCTATAACAATCTTCATTCCATGCTTGTACAACTTAGTTCTCTATTAAGGTTCTCAGCAATCCAACCAGTTTTCGACTGGCGTATATCAACTGGCGGTTCCACCGTATTTCATTCTCCGTGAGCGAGAAAGATCTCTGATGAGGGGAACGACGAGGAAACAGCGTTCGCCCTCGACTCCTCGATTGAACACATTCGTCCCGTGGCGCTACGCCAGCGGGGCTCAGATTGATGACGGTGAAGAAGGAAGAAACATGGATGGAATGTACCGGGGCCAATTAGCGGAGTGCGGGGGCACCGCATTTGTCCTCGTTACCGAGGATATTAAGTAATAAGAAAGAATAAGGATCCCCGGCGATATTGCCGAGCGCGATACGTGACTCGCCAACTGTGGCGATATACGGCCATCGTGTTTAAACAAGAAATAATTGCCGCGGGAAAATTCTCACTAGGAATCCTCAAGGAGTATTCGCGTCACGCGACGATGCCACGTCATTCTAATCTTTTGAAGCGAATTGCGAAGTGTCCCAGAAAAACTTTGCTGAATTTTGTTGTAAGGCTCGGACTTTTGAATTAGTGACATAGGTTTTGTAAAGTAATAAAACAAAAAAAAAACAAAAAAGAGAAGACCTTGAAACTTCAAATATTCAATATTCTCTCTATTTTCAATATTTCTAATAATATTACTTCAAAAAAACAATTGTTTCCAAACTTAAAAAGCCAAAAAAACGTGCATTTATAGGTGTATATACACTTATTTTTCTATTTTTTAAATAGAAAATTTGTTTTTAATGAAAATATGTTATTGTTGTTCAAAATGTAATAATAAATAATAGAATTTAATAATAAAAAAATCATCGTTGGTTTACGGTAAGAGATATATATGTAAGAGGTACATATGTTACTGATTTTCATTATAATATTCAACATATTCGCAAGTTCTGGCATTTCAAAAATAATGACCGTGGAAAATGAATGAAATTAATTTTATGCAGTTTGGCCGAGCTCGGACTTGATGTAAAAGGTGGCACGAAACTCCATCGCTATCGCGATTATTATATTCGACGCTAAAATCGGATCGCGCGCGGACGCATATTTAATAAACAATAGAATGTGCAGGGGAAATACAATTGCGAAAGCAGCTGCAACTGGAGCAAAAGCTGCAAAGCGCACGGCTCGCTTTACGAAAACGAGAACTCGTAAAGGGGAAAACGTGGCGGACTGGTCGGCCCGCTTTCCGGTTGCGGTTGCCAACCGGCTCGTACGTACACGCACAATGTTGCAAGTGAGAGATCTAGGATAACCGAATTATTCCACGAGAGTTGCGATTAAACGGATTTGCATTGGACCCGATACGTTGCGCTCGTCATAAGTAGATTATACACGGTACCTTGGATTTTAGGAGGCGGTAGGAACCTCACCGTTGCATCTATGATGTAAGCTCGTTTCCATGTGTGCTCGGGAAAGTGGTTGCGCGTTTTCCTGTTCTAAATCTCTTCGTTTCTGTTCTTCCTCTTCTTTTCACCGAGAGTCCATATCGTACTTCGTTAGCCGTCATCAATATCTTTTTGTTCTCTACGACAAGATTATCTGAAAGGAAATCTCCGGATGTTGCGAACTCATCTCTGAGTGATTCTGTTAGCACAAATCATCGATGTCAATTGCATCCTTTTCAAATTTTTTACACTGCACAAAAAAATTATTGCTATATGTATTACTCGAAAATTACTTTTGTTGGACTAAAAAGAATTATTTGAACTTGAGAATTAATTAAACTTATTTCAACTTATTCCAATATAAACTGTATTATTTATTTATGTATGGTACAGTTCTAATTTCGTTGCATCGTGATACAATAAATAAAAGCTGTTCATTCGTTTAGCATTAAAACAAAATATAATATTCATTATGATTTATATTAAAGCTATCAATATTGATTTGTATTTTGGTGATTAAACAAAATTGCATAAATATCTTATCATAAAAGCTGTTAGCAATGTTAATTTGGGAAATGAAAATAAAGTCTCTCTCTCATCGAGCTACTTTAAAAAACATGAATTCAAAATTCTTTAAAAAACATGAATTCAAAATTCAAAACTGATATACAAGGTATATTGATTAAATGTAATTATTATAGCACTTCCCAGGCTTTCATCATGTGATGGCATTCTCATTAAATTAATGTACCTCATATATGAACAATACATAGGTTCGTAATAATATGCACTTAAGGTACATTCTCATTTTAGAATCATCATGTATTAAAAGTATTATGACCGCGTCAAAAATTCTTTCTTCATCAAGAGTATTATATACTTATGATTTTAATTACAGCGTAAATTATAAGAAGAACACATAAAATAATTATATAATCGCCGAGCATATGTATGTTTTATTTACTCGGAGAAGACTCGATTAGGCGTCAGATTGGTATGCGCTTCGTTCCAATTAATCCCTCATCTCCTTTCTACTATCCAGGCTTCCCACAAATGTCAATTTAGATTGTCAACGACAGTTTTATCCTGCACGCGAAATACGAGCTTATGACGTCAGTTCTGATTCGAACGCGAAGTGGCGTGCATGACAGTGTGATCGATAGAGCAACCTATTTTCCTGATGTGTGTGTAACCTACGCAAACTTTCTCTTTCAATTACGATGAAACCTTCAACCTTATCTGCTTCCACTTGCCGCGACTGTTGACCAACACACATTTCGATTCCGACAATTCTTTTCGACGACTCAGTTCTTTCTGGTTAATGTTTAATCGACCAACTGTCCTCCGTGATTGGGAAACAGATGGGCAAAGATGGAACGAGACATGATAAATAATGACAGAAAGAATCGAAAGAAGACTTGGAAAAGATCTTAGGATCTAGGCTGAAGACACTGAGACATCCGAGAAACTTTTCGTTGACTCTGAAAATATTTGGCGCACTGGGATTCTTATTTTACGTGCAATTTCTTCTGATCTCAATATCAGTGTCTTCTTATATTCAATGACGATATTGTGAATATTCCAGGAAGCCAAACGGAAGAAATTTTCCGCAGATATTCTTTTCTTCAAAAATTTTCCTTTTAATACAATCAATGTAATCTCTTGAGAACTATAAAATGTGTCGAGAATTATTTTCACACATTTGGTTCTTTTTTAATATAATTTTTTCATGACTTGCTTCTTTCATCCAAATACTAATTCTTCGGATTCTCGCTCGCAATATCTTTAAAAAAACTCATCGCCAACTTTTGACTCCTTACAATTAGTACTTTTTAATGGTTTTCTTAAGAGATTATAGACAATTTTCAACTTTCGTCCTCTTCAAGGCAACGTGTTTTCAAGGACGTTCTAAAATATCACTTTCATTCCAACGGTTAATCACTCGACTATCCTTCATTTTTCTTGCTACTTCGTCTAGCTAACACTACGTTCTCCAATTGGATCCAGTGATCGCATTTAATCTCACTCCGCGCGGAGAAAAATTAAGTGCATATTGCATCGCTTAATTTATCAATCGCGTCAATGTAAATTGATCTTTAAAAAAGCATTTTATGTTTCAATAAACAAAAAAAATGATATTAAAGTCTAAGAGATATATCCAATATTAATTTTAAATATTGTGCTTTTCAAATATATAATTAAAATAATTAGTGGGAATTAAAATGTGTAACAAAGTGATTTTATTTCATTTGTAATTTTTCCCCTGTTACGGATTATTGAAACAAGAAAAAATATTTAGGAGAATGGAATCGCGTTCTCGATATATACAATCAGTTCTCTTCGGTGTGCTTTTGCGGACTTATATGCAATTTAAATTTAAAAGCTGATCCTCCAAAGCGTCTACATTAAAATTCGTTTAGCTTAAACGAGTCGATTGCAAATACGTGCGTCAAACGCATCGTTGAAGATAAAACGATTATTCGATGGAAGAGTGTAAGCCGATGTGGTCTCTTTCATTTTCGCGATTCGTTTAAAGGTGTGCAACTTAAAGAGACAGAAAAGAATTGGAAAAGAAGCGATAGTATTACAATAAGCACGTTTCAATTTACATTTGTGTATTCAGTCATGAAAAATTACAATTTTACACAAATTTGTCCATAGAATTTTCATTACCATTATATGGATAACAATATATTATGGATGTATAAAATATGCTCTGTAAAAAAAAACAAAGCGGCGTGCAATATGAAAATTTTTCCACCTTTTGTGTGTGTGTGTGTGTGTGTGTGTGTGTGTGTGTGTGTGTGTGTGTGTGTGTGTGTGTGTGTGTGTGTGTGTGTGTGTGTGTGTGTGTGTGTGTGTGTGTGTGTGTGTGAGTGAGTGTGTG
>Ga0157364_1003206_pt1 | contig 15783 bp, 8 predicted proteins | sample AttsexASBM2_FD_111476 | JGI IMG/M metagenome (GOLD analysis project Ga0157364, IMG submission 111476) | Fungus gardens microbial communities from leaf cutter ant in Ribeirão Preto, State of São Paulo, Brazil - Atta sexdens ASBM2 | ecosystem: Host-associated > Fungi > Mycelium > Unclassified ...
ATTCCTATTCAACTCAGTCTTCCATAACAGGGTTACTCCTGTCAGTGTCTCAACACTGAAACCTCTACTCAGGGTAATAGGAGTTTTACCACTGAAACTCTGAGTATCTCCTATACTATTCATTTGTATATAAGACTAGTAGTTACACTGTAATTTACCAGTCTGATAATTGACAAAGATAACTCTTATTGAACTCAATCTCTAGTGTTCAATGGCAATACACCAATCAGCATTCACTCCCATTTCAGACTTCTTCCCATCATCTGAAGTTGTAACTGCACAGCAGACAGACAGCGCAGCACATAAGCTGAAGCCAAGGTCATTCCACAAGTCCATCCTGTGGACTTCCACCCCGGTGTGAACTGCACCTGACATATTTTAAAGAAGTGCTACTATTTCACTTATTCAAAGAACTCAAGAAAATACAAAAAGAGTAGTACTATAGATCATAGAAGCATTCTGAATCTCTTTTACTTGGAGCATTAAGGCTATAGTTGGTCTTATTCCAATTCAATTTCATTTTGATAAAATCATTGGTTGACTACAGTTATATATAGCTTCCCTTTCCAAAAACATGCTATTACTTCATTACTTGATGATCAACACTCTAAGAAAACTATATTTCACTATATGGCAACATCTCTCCTTATGCCTAAACAACAGACAAAAATCAAAAGTCCTATTATAAATATTAACAATTGTTTAAATAAAGTTCTCCCTTCTTTTGATTCTCTTAATGTTAAACTTTCACCAGGTTTTCATTTAGTAGACACTTTTTCTAATTGTTTTCCTTTTCTTTCAGTTAATTGCAAAGATATAGACATATTAAAAACTCATCATAATAGACTTGACAAGGTTTATGAAGATTTTCTTAATAATTAAGACATCATACTTGTTATCACAGATGTAAGTGTTAAAAACAATGTCACCACCTTAGTATTTCACATTCAAAAGGGCTACAGAATTATTAATAAATCTGTTTATCATACAATGAATGTCAACTTCACAGAAGCTAAACTCTTTGCTATTAGATGTGAGATAGACCAAGTTATAAAATTACATGATGCTTTGAAAATAGTTATCATTACAAACACTATCCCAGCTATGAAACAAATCTTTGATACTTCAATTCACCCATATCAACTTCATTTGAAAAGAGTCTTAGGGAATTTTTCAACAAAAAACCTCATAATTCAATTACATTCTGGGACTATCTAGATAGCATCAAATAGTCATTGCATATATCAGTTGACAAAGAGTCAAAACACATCAAAATCACTTCTATTTTGTCAAGTAGGACATTATAGAAGTTTAGCAGAAAGAAAAAAGGCAATTCTATCATTTACAGATAGCAGATAATTTTTCAAGCCTCTGATTACAAAGAAAGAGATTTTATTTACTTAAATAATGACAAAGGAAAATATATTTACCCAATGTATACAAAAGGAGAAGCTTAGCTAAAACATTTTGGCCTTTTAGATTCATTATGTACATAAATCATGAGAATAATCACAAATTATGCATCTACAGATGGATACAGGTTGAGATTCTTCCCAAAAGAATCTATAGCTTGTTCTTGCAGTAATTACTCCATTAAAATAAGGAGATACATTTTATTCGAGTGTTTGAGATTCACCGAGTGTTAGAACCTTAGAAAAGAATCTATCATAGATATAATCATATTCTTAGAGTTCAATCCTGAAGCTTTTTACTTTCAGAATAATGTTTCAGCTTAGTATTACTTTGCTAGTTTTCTAATTTTTGTTTTTTCTCTCTCTTTTATGTAAGTAGTTACTTTGTATAGCTATTATGGTTTACTTTCCCATCCCATGTAATAAATTGTTGAATTAATAATAATAAAAAATGAAGATCATTACTATTGGTTATATTATGATATTTTATAGCAGTCTATCAGAAAACCATTATTATATTACACTTTAGTTAGGCCTTAAGCCATATATGATTTAAATTCAGTATACTTCTAAACTGGATCAAATTTGAATCTTTAGTATTAGAGTAACTGACAAGAGTTTAATATTAAGTGCAACTTTTACTTCAAGTAGAAGTCTGTAATTTGTTACATAAAGCAGAATGGATCAAGTAGAGAGTATTTATTCAAGAACAGATTGTTAAGACAACTAGTAGAGTCTACAGGATTTCATAGACTTTTACAACCTCTAAGAAGTTCTAAGTGCATTGAAATAATGACTAAGTACAAATAGCACTCACCTTCAGGAAGTTTCAAGAGAACAGAATAAAGACTTCTGAAGATGATAACTATTGAATAAGATACAAAGTCATAAGATAACAAATAAATCTTTATTCTTATCTATTCATTTTATTTTTACTGTTGGCTGATAATTGGGCCATAGCTATATAGGTTATTGATGCTAATATATCATAACTGCATAGTATTATGACTTAATGTCAAGATCAAAGAATGTAGACTTGGTTTTTTTTTTATTTTCTTTCTCATTTTATTTTCCTTTCAATTTATTTTCATTTTTCTATTTTTAGAACTCTAGGGTTAGGGTTAGAAGTAATTGGTCACACTGTCACATCTGATAGGTATGGTCATGACATAGATTACGAGACTTAAGAGAAGGAGTAGAAGGTTCTGAAACAAAATAATGTTATATAACATGGACACCACATGTTGGCCTCATGCTTGACACATAGTCATTTAGAGTAGAATGCACAGTACCTAGCACAGACCATCTGTAGAAGTATATAAAGTAGACTATTTTGTAAAGAGTTCTCTATTGAGTTCTCTTGTATTTACTCTAATACAAGAGTTTGTTCTTTTATCCAACCTTAAGGATTTAAGATCATAACCGTATCTAATCTACTCTCAAGGCTATATATTATTCATAAAGTCAACATGTAATAAATATATTATATAATATTATTATTCTAGAATCTTTTATGTCTTTTTCCTATGTTATATAATTATATAACATCTATGATAGTCACATATGATGTCACATTAAGCCCTAATCCTAGATTCCAAATATTAAAGTAAGTAAAAAGAAAAATAAAATAAGAAAATAAATAGAGTCTATTGTTTTTAACTATTATATATACACTTTTGTATTGAGTAATACAAAAACACTTGATAAAGTTCCAAGTATAAACTAATCTACCTTATGTTATAAACTTATTCCTTAGGGTTGGAAATAAGAACAACTCTTATATTAGAGAAACACAAGAGAACTTGATTGAGAACTCTTCTACAAACTAGTTTTCCTTATATAGTCCTACAGATGGTCTGTGCTAACTACTGTGCACCCTACCCTAAACAACCATGTGTAGTCCATGAGGCCAATATGTAGTGTCCATGTTATATGATGTCATCTGTTCTCGAATCTTCTACTAAATTCTCCCAAGTCTCGTGATCTATCTTGTGACTATACCATCAGGTTGTGACTGATGTGACAGCGTGACCAATCAACCCTAACCCTAATTGTTCTAAAAATAGAAAAGAAAAATAAAAATGAAAAGAAAAATAAAATAAGTCAAGTCCACTTTCTTCAATCTTGACATCTTATATATTACAGAATGTAGTCTGTATATACTATAACTAACCTATTCCAAAGTTTATATATGCTCCATAAGGCTTTGCCATACTATATAATGTTATTTGTTCTAGAACTTTTTATATTCTTCTTTGTGTCGCATGATCATATGATCTGTGATAGTGACATATATGACTATATTATAACAGATGTCATACTTTGTAGCTTATATGATGTCACATCACATCTTTTATTTTTTAAAAAAGAAATCAACAATTTATAATGTAGGGCATAGTGGTAGTCTGTGGTAACTACTTTGTAGCTATATACATTTAAAAACAAACAACATGTAAATTGAAAAAGAAAAGAAAAGAAAAAGAAAAAGAAAGAAAAAAAACCTACACCTAAAATAACAGAATCACTACATTACTGTATTCTACTTTTGCAGAGTTTCTGTTGTTTCTTATCATGTTAAACTTTGTTGAAATAGTTTTACTAATGAGGACAGGTGTAACTGTCCACTTGGTGGTCTTCTTTACAGTTGATGCACTTGAAGGAATGAGAGTAAGACTTACCTTTCTTTGTAGCAAGTCTTAGAGAATTTATATTAGTGTTCTCTTTGCAGTACTATGCTAACTCTCTATGATGCTTGGTTTTGTAAGTTCCATTGTATTTAACATACCTAAACACATGCAATCAACATTTAAAGGTTGAGTGTTCCCATTTCTAATAGTTCTTACACTATAGAACATCAAGGTTTATGTTAGTGTTACATATAGTAGCAATAAAGCATTCTATATTGAATTGACAATTGATGATTGACTTTGCTTTGGAACTGTTTTGTGAGTTCTAGATATCGATCTGAACAACAGCTGAATCCAAATTATTTGAAGCCTTGATAATGTAAAGCTTAGAGGCGAAAGCCATATTATTGAATATGTGGGTTTCTTTGAGAACTCCTATAACTATATCAGAAGTAATAGGAAGATTAGTACTATCTATGATATATAGAAGGCTTAGGATTTTAAGATAAGATTTAGACATAGAAAGTCAGGGGGTATCAATGTGTTCAGAGTTGATATTTTCAATCTCCCTAATATGATTGTCAATTATGCTCATGTCTTGAGCAGAGGTGGCCTAGTTGGTGGTAATAACAACTTCATCATTTTAAAGATGGAAAAAGTTAGCAAAATTCTTCAAGTTGGCATGTTTCAAATATCTATTGATATTGTTGATGTGGAAGTTGGCATATTTCATAATAACTTTTCTATTGCTCTTGTTCATCAGAACAATAACTTGCTTATGTAATAGTCTTTTAGTAGTCATTCTTATCTTGAGTTTAACCATGTTTGATTTCTAGACAATGTTGTTTATCTTTTTAATTTTCCTGGGAGATAGAGTCAGAAATAAATTCTTGATGTGAATGATATCTTTAACATTAATCTTTGAAGCCTATATATATGACTTCTTATTGGATAGTTTTGTTAGTTTAATTTTATTTGATGTGACTAGATCAGTAGGAGGCTTGATTTGAGAATATTAGGAACTGTTATAAAGTTTTTGACAAAATATAAAGAGACATATTGACGAAAAGACTTGTTGTTGTCAGCAATAAACCTGTTTTAGCCAGACTTATAAATAGAATTGATTAAGCACCATGCTGCAGTGCTGATATCTACAAGTTCTAGAAAGTCCTTAGTAGGTCTATCACCTAAGAAATGTTGCTAAACAAAAGTTTCTATCCTAAGAAGAGAGCATATAATGTTTCAAGTATCACTTCTGAGGTATTTTTTGATTTCTAGTAAAGAGGTCAGGGAAAAAAGACTATTCCAGAGATCTGGGTCAGCTAGCTGATTGTCGTTGTTGTTATAACTTAAAAGTGTGGACAGACTTCTAGGGTTAGGGTTAGACAATGTAGTTAATTATTAGTCTATGGCTAGAGAGAGATATAGGCACATGACTAGGAAGTTACATGACATTACGTTATAGGCCTGGAGTAGTCTAGAGTGGTCTAGAAGGATTGGGAAGAGTCTAGAGTAGGAGTTAGGGTCAGAGAGTGACATCAAGGGACAACAGTTTCTCATGGTGTACACATGGTGCACACATGTATAGTGGAGATTAAAGAGTATGACATCAAGGCACATGTATATAGCATGGTGGCCTTATGGTGGATGAGTAATAGGACATGAGGATGACACATGGACTTTAGGGTAGGAGTAGCATAGTCATAACACGGACCAAGACAATAACTACATAAGTAGGGATAGATCTTGTAAAGAGTTCTCCATTGAGTTCTCTTGTGTTCACCCTATACAAGATTCTTCTCTTAAGTCAACACTAAGGCTTTTGAGTTGTAACAGTTGTATGGAATAGCTGAAGAATTCAAATTTGATTTAATACTATTAGCTATGCCTTGACCTTGAGGTATAGACATGTTAGATTCTGCAGATAGCCTTACTGCAAACATATTTACTCCTACAGGTTGCATTGTTGCAGGAGATTGAGGGGAGGGGGGAGAAAAGTAAGGGAGAGAATACTTGCAATACTCCACTGTTGACAAGATTTATAGAAATATTCATAGCTGGAGGATCTATAAACATAGAAACATTCAATGCAGTCTTTCTTATTCTTTAAAAGACTAAAGAATTCTCTTTTGAAGAGATAGGATTAGAATGATCAATGTTCTTGTTATATGGGTTCCAACTAGTTTTATTAGAGTTCAGTTTCTTGAATTTTATAATTTAAGTAAATGATAAGGATAATGTTCAGATGGCTTTCAGAGAAAGAAATATATGTAATATTTGCTAATTCACTACTGGGTGCTACCACACAAGATGGTGGTATGAGTGAAAGAAGTGGTAACATTATATCCTTTGCCAAAGTCCAAAATAAAATAAAGTAAAACCAAAAATAAAATAAAATAAAAAATAGAAAAGAAAAATAAAAGAGAAAGAAAATAAATAAAACCAAGTTCATTGTTTATAACTCTAATATATAGTTTATATCATGAAATTTACTGTCTTATTTATAAAAGAACTTTTGATGAGCAAGAAATCTTAGTCATTCCCACATTTTAGTGTTAGACTAAGATAAGCTTGTTCAACTTATTTAGAATAACTTCAGTTAACAGTAGTAGTATCTAGTATATGTTCCAATAGGTATGAAAAATAGCTGTTCATATATTTTAGTATCAAATTGAATATATATTCTAATAGCAAATATCCTAAGTACTAATAGAGTTTATTTCAACCTAGTTTAACAGTGCTGATATCTAGGAGGTTTTGAGAATAGAGATTAATAATGTACTTGTAGGGTTTAGTAGAGTTACTTGAAAAAGATTATAAAGTCTAGTAAAGATAGAAGAGTACTAGTTAATAATACTATGAAGTTCAGTAGTATTAGAGACAAAGTTTGGGTACTAGCAAAAACAGGTCTCCTTATACAGATTAAGTGCTAAAACTCATCTGTAAAGTAATATAATTAGATCTAAACAATTGTTATAAACTAACTTCTAAAACATTCAAGATATCTACTTCCTAACCTTTTATTAAAACTCTAACTATATCTAGATATACTTCTATATCTGTGATTGTTTGTATATAAATCAATTCTTGTATCTTCTGATAACTCATTACCTAGACTTCTAATTGTTAGAAATGCAAGAAATTAGACTCTATTTGATTTTTCTTCTCATTTACTATTCTTTTCTTTTCTGCTATTCTATTTTTGGAAATAGAGTCAGGAGTTAGTGGTATGTCACATGTCACACTATCACATGATCATGTGCCATGATGAAAACAGTAGAAAGTTCTGGAAGGAATGATATTATACTATATGTTATATATTTGGTTATCTTAAGACAAACACATGGCTATTTAGGGTAGGCTAAAGTAGTAGTGTACAGACCAGTAGTCTAGGGTATATAAGGTAGATGATCCTGTACAGAGCTCTCTATTGAGTTCTCTTGTGTTAACCCTAATACAAGATTCTATTCATTGATTAACTCTAAGATCTTTGAGTCATAGCACTAACCATTCTATATTTTAGAAATTGTTTCTATAATGTCTTCTTAGTTATCTTCTATACTACTATTTCCCTAGCTACAGTTCTAACTATAGACTTAGTATTTAAGACCAAGTAGATATTCTATAGTCTTTAGTTTGGAAATTGGCTAAGATTAACTAAAAACTATCTTTCTTTCCTCCAACTGAGCTTCAACTAAGAATCTCCCAATATCTTACTCCTCTCTGATATCATGTTATTCAAAATTATAACCATACAACAGATAGTGGGCATAATATATAAGTTGAGACCAAAGTTGTTCTGTTTCTGTTTTCTTATTTAAGTCTTTCTTATTTTTTATTATTTTAGCTCTTTTATCTCTTTTCTTATTTTGAACTTAGTAAAAGAAGAACAAGCTAATGTCATGTGTGACTGTTATAACAGTCCCAGTAATGTAATAAGATGTAATGGCTATCACAGATTGGTCATATGTATTATAGTTATAATTACAAAATTATATGATATATTAGAAAGATAATGTTATACATTACATGAGATGATAATCTTTATCTATATAACTTATAGCATTTGGGATAGGCTAGATGTAAGTGTGCACAAACTATACACCAGAGTATCAGAGTTAAAGATAGTGGACTCTATTTATTTTCAATTTCTCTCTCACTTTTATTTTAGGAGCTAGGGTTAGGATTTGGAATGACTCAGTGTCACACATCAGTTACAGTCACATGATGCTGTCATGATCACACTGTCACAAAATCATGTATCATGATGAAAGACAATAGAAGATTCTAAAAAGATGACATCATACAATATGTTATACATATATTTACCTTAAGGTAAATACAAGATTATTTAGGATAAGCTAATGTAGTAGAGCACAGACCATTAGTTTTAGATATATAAGATAAACAATTATGTACAGAGCTCTCTATTGAGTTCTCTTATATTAATTACAATACAAGGTTTTATTCATTGATCTACTCTAAAATCTTTGAGTTGTAACACAGATGTATATAAAGTAGACACACTTGTAATAGGAACTCTATCACAAAATAAACTACTCACTTATTTATAATATCTAAATTTTAGGTATACTTTTAGAAGTTTAGGAATGATTCAGAAGTTTAATTGTTATTAAGTCTGAGGTCTAATCATAAAAGTATTTATACAAAATAGTAATGGTTTATGCACAAACTATTTCTATCATATAATCAAAACTCATACTTAGTAGGACTGTTATCTATTATAGCAGATGTCAGGCTAATTTTAGAAAGTAACTAATTATGTCACTATATTGATATACTTGTATTTTTATGAATATTAATTTCTATATAATGTATAATATATTATTAAAAATGATTTGATGAGTGCTTTTCAATATAAGTTTGATTGTGAGAATCTGTTTAGTTATTTCGGAGATAATAGTCAATGAAACTTATAGTTACTAATAGTCTAATAACTCAGTAATCTGTTATGTTAGAGTTGCAAATAGTAAACTCTATTTTATTTTCTTGTTTTTCTTTTTCTTTTTAATTTAATTTAATTTTTTGACTTAGGGTTAGAGTTTAGGATAACATCACATGTAAATGTCACAAATTGTTATAATCACAAGTAACATAATCACATATCATGATAAAATATAATGGAAACTTCTAGAAAGATGATGTCATTACAACATATTTGACACATGTTGATCTTAAGGATAATGTATGGCTCTTTAAGGTAAGTTAATAGTACTATAGCATGAAACAATAGCTTAGTATATATTAGATAGACTATTCTATACTAGAAACTCTATCAAGTTTTCTTATGATTACCCAATCTAAGATTGTTCTTTTATTCTTACTTTAGGGCTTAAGTGTCAAGATCGCTGAGAATGGACTTCATTTTTATTTTTTCTTCTTTTCTTTTATTTTATTATTTTATTTTATTATTTATTATTTTTATTTTCTATTTTTAGAACAACTAGGGTTAGGGTTGATCAGTTACATCATCACATCAGTCACCTAATAACGTAGTCACAAGACAGATTATGAGATTTGGGAGAATTTAGTAGAAGATTCGAGAACAAATGACATTATATAACATGGACACCACATGTTGACCTCATAGACTACACATGGTTGTTTAGGGTAGGGTGCACAGTAGTTAGCACAGACCATCTGTAGGACTATATAAGGAAAACTAGTTTGTAGAAGAGTTCTCTATCGAGTTCTCTTGTGTTACTCAATACAAGAGTTGTTCTACTACTTTACTCTAAGAGTTTTAGTTCATAACATTAAGTCTTTATATTATAACTTCTGTACATTCCATATATATGCAAATAGCCCTCATTTGGGGCTTTCCAGTATAACTTGGTTTGTAAGAATTAGTTGTGAAGATATAAGTTGAATAAAGTTTGTGACAAACTTTACTGAGTTTTCTTGTGCTATATAAGTTTCCTCATTAGAATTTAGTTTCTCTTTTTGAGACTACCCAACATTGGGCCTCCTTTTTATTTATTCTTAACTCTATTTTTTAGCCAAGAAGAAAAAGTTAGATCTAGGTTCTAGACTTAAAAAGTATTTGTCTATTAGAATAAGATAAACTGTAAATGGTAGAGACCAAGCTTAGATGCTCATTTAGACATATTCATTGTTAAAGTGAGTAGTATTAAAATAGTATACTTGTATCTTTTCTGTAAAAGACTTATACTATAGGTCCATTATAATTTATTCATGTAAAGTAATAACATTCTCTAGTAGGAAGGTATCTAACTTAAGAATTTCTTTTTTAGAGATATTAGGTTACACAATTCAATTAAGGTAGTAGAAAGTAGAACACTAGACAAGTAGTTAGTAGATAGTGTAAGATGGAACTAGTCAAGGGCCTACTAGTATATACAAATATTTTAACAAGCTTTTATTATGAATCAGGAGATGAAGCTAGCATTGGCTTTTCTTTTTTTCTCTTATATACTTTATCTTTTTCCACATCATCACTAATACTCACCCCCACTTTTTCACCACTATCTTACTAAATAAGTCAATATAACACAGTAGAGCAGTTGCAGCTTCTAATAAAGCAATAATATTATAACTTAAATTCTTGAGTAAAGATAAAAAATGACTTTTGTATTGAGTAACACAAAATAACTTGATAGAGTTTTAAGTACAAAATAGTCTATCTTATATACTAGACTGTGGTTTGTGCACATACTACTACAACTAACCTATTCTAAAGTATATGTGCTTTCTATAAGACTAATATACTGTTGCCATGCTATATAATGTTATTTATTCTAGAACCTTCTACATTCTTCTTTGTGTCATATAATTATATGATCTGTGACTATGACAGGTATCACACTTCTATCACACATAATATCACCTTCTACTCTTCATCTATGTCTAAAATAAAGAAAAGTAAAAAATAAAAAATAAAGTAAAAGTAAAAAATATAAAAATATAAAAAGGAAACAAAATTGAAACTAAGTCCACTACTTCCAACTCTAACAAGTAACTAACTGCTTTGCAAGCATAGTTGGCAGCTGGTTTAGAGAGAATAGAGAGAAAAGAGAAAATGTTAAAGTAACTAAGCAGAAGAGTAAGTATTTCAAATCTCCAGGAAATTTTAAGAGAATAGAATAGAAATTCCTAAAGATAATGACTACTTTATATAATAATAGGTCTATTTTAATGTGTTAGAATTCTGTTTACATAAGCAAGGAATGATAATACTTAAGTGATCAGAAATAGTTTAGAATAGAGAGACTGGATTGGAAGAAAGCCAAGATGCTTAGCAAGTGCTTCTAGAACATAAAAAAATACTAGTAGACTTTAAAAGACTATAGAGTATTGTGGAAAAACAAGAGAGTATTGGAAAGAGGAGTTAAATAATATATCCAAACAGTTAAGAGTATTGGTATATAGTTTGAAGAGATCTAGAGTATGAAAAAGCAGATAAGCACATAAGTATGGATATAGGAAAGAATTATGGAATATGGAATAGCCAAAAAATATAGAAGAGAAAAGTTTCAGAAGAGCTAGTCTCTTTACACTATTCTTATATACTTTATCATCTTCTATACCCTTACCACTTTCATCATTCCTCATACTTATTGATTCTCTACTCTTTTATTACAATATGAGTCAACACAACTTCAACTAACTTTTACTTTTGATAAAGTAGCAACAAGAGCAAATAGTAGTATTCCAAGTATTGGTAGTAACATAGGTAGAACAATAAGGTAGAAAGATAGCAGTAGAGATTTTTAGATCTAATACTGGATTAAATATAAAAGTTTTTAAGCTATAAATATTCAATAGGAATATGAGTAAAATTTTAAGGTTTCTGACAATATTAAAGATAGCAGAGTTGAAGAAGATAGAACAGGGATAAAAATTATGAAGGAGTTTATTTAAAAGTTTAGAAAAGTAGTAAGAGAGAGTAGATTTGAAGAACAATTTTTTATAAAGAAGTTTAAGAGAAGAATAAATAGAGTTATTCAAAGAAAGTTATTAAAAGTATAATGTCCTCTAAAAGTATTGAACAGTTGTATGAAAGGGCAATAAATTTGAACAAATATTAGAAGGAAAGCAAATAGGAGAAGGAGAAATTGAAGAGTAGGAGAAATACTGAAAATACAATACCAAGATTGAATATACTAACAAATACTAGAGAGACATATAGATAATAATTGCTATAGCCTCAAGTTTAGCTAAGGAGATAGAAATTCCAATAGGTATCAATAGTGTCTGTTCTCATAAAAAAGTCAAGAGAACAAATGTGGTTGTAGTAAATCTACAACTATTGTAGGTAAGATTTATACCTAGGTGTGATTCATATGCTATAAATGTGAATAGAGAAAGAAATTACTATAATTATGGAGAATTTGGATATATTATGAGACATTACAGAAATAGAAGAACAGTTAGACAGAGGAGGCAAATTAGCTATCAGAATGATGGTAGATATTTTAAATGGGGATATGTTAAGAAAAGTGATGGTAAAGATTGAACTAGAGAGGATCAACACACAGGAAAGAGTGATAGTAGAAGTATTATTAAATAGTAAAGCAATAGGTTTGGTTAGGAGTTAGGAGTTTACTAGAAAGTAAAGGTTTAAATTAAAGAAAATTAAAAGACCTATTTATATGAGGAATATGGATGATTCCTTTAACAAGAAAGGACCAATTGAGAACACAGTAGAAGTTAATATCTATTACCAGAAGTATAGGGAAAGGACAGAGATTGATGTAATTGATAGTCAGAAGTGGAGTGTAATTTTGGGAATACTGTGGCTAGCTTACTACAATTTTGAGATTGATCAGAGAACAAAGAAAGTTAAGATGATGAGATGCCCAGAAGAATATGTGAAGTAGTAGAAACCAAAGTAGAGAAAATCAGTGTGGTAAAAGTAGAAAAAACGAAAAACAAAAAGGACAATGGAAGTAAAGAAGATAGCAGAAGAATGGGAAATTTGGAATAAAGAGAAGGAAGCAGCAAAGTTAGAAGAAGAAGTTAGGAAATTGATTTTTTTTAAGGTTTGACAAATAGATCTATGTCTTTAGAAAGAAAGCAAGTGAGAAGATACTAATGAAGAAGGTGTGTGATTATGTAATCAATGTAAAGGAAGAATTTGTATCAAAGAAGAAAAAAGTATATCTGTTGTCAAGAAAGGAGAAAGAAGAGATATGTGAGTTCATTGAGGAATAATTGAGAAAAGAGTATATCAGGCCCTTAAAGTTGCCTTAAACAGTATTAGTATTTTTTGTAGAAAAGAAGAACAGTAAAAAGAGAATGGTTCAGAACTACAGATATCTAAACAAATGAACTATTAAAAATAATTATTCTTTACCTCTAATTTTAGATATAGTAGAAAATATAGACACAGAAAAAGTATTTACTAAATTAGATTTGCAATGGAGATATAATAATGTATGAATAAAAGAGTAAGATAAGTGGAAGATGGCATTTACAATTTTAGAAGGGTTGTTTGAACCTATAGTAATATTCTTTGGACTTACTAATTTTCTAGCAATATTTCAAATGATAATGAACAAGATCCTATAGGACTTGATCAATACTGAAGAAGTGGAAAGCTTTATTGATGATGTTATAGTGAGAACAGGGGCATAACAAAATAGTAGAAGAGATAATAAAAAGATTAGTAGAAAATGATCTATACATGAAACTGGAGAAGTGAGATTCTTAGGAGTAGTAATAGGGCTAGAGGATATCAAGATAGAAGAAGAGAAGATAAAAAGTATTGGATTGGCCAACTCCAAAAAGGGTCAAGCTTAGAATTAGCTAATTACTACTGATGATTTAGCAAATACTTTTTATTTATAGCCAGACTATTACATAACTTAGTTAAAAGTGTAATTGGATAAAAAAGCAGAAAAAGGCATTTAGAGAGTTGAAGAAGAGGTTTATAAAAGAACTAATGTTAGCAGATTTAACTAAAAAAAATAAGAATGAAAGTTGATATATCAGATTATACAATGGAAGAAGTATTTTATAAGATGTTGACTGATACAACATGATAATAATATAAGGTGTAGTAAAGATGAAACAACCCTAACTTATGTTTGAGCAATGATGTGAGCACATGTGGTATATGAAGTATAGATTATAACAATTGATATAAGACTTGAAGTACAAGAAGACTGCAGTGTTGGCTTAGACTTTGGTAGATGCTACAAACTTGATTTTAGACAAAGCACAGAGTTCTCTTACATTCATTTCTCCTTCCAGATTACTGTGAATCAAAGTAAATGTTGTGGCAACCACTAGACACAAAGTCCAACGATCACACAATGAGCAAATCTCTTTAAGGCAGATATCTAGTGGAGATTTCACAAGAGAACTCGATAAGGAGTCTCTGCTAAATTAAAGTCCTATATATACAAAACATGCTTGGTCTGTGCTACCAATATTTAACCCTACCCTAATGTCCATACTTCATCCTCATTCTTGCCTCATGTTCTACTCAAGGCTATCATGTGTATTCCATGTGCCCTGACATCATCTTCTAGACCCTTCTATCATGTTCTAGGCTTGTGACGTCACACCATGTGACATGTTATGTGACTATGATGTCATGTGCCTCTTCTTTGTTACTAAAAGGAAAAAGAAATTCAAAAGAAAAGAAATATAAAATCAAGAAAAATAGATAAAAAGAAAGAAAAATGTTAGTGTCAAAGTGTTCCATAACAGTAAAGAGTACTAGTTGAAAATTAATGCTTTGGAAATCTGCCAAACAAATGAACTGTGGAACTGCAGTATTAAGATAATGAAACTCAGTTCAGTCACTCAATTAGGTGTAAACAAATTCATAGCATTCTTCAATGAGTTTGCTTCCAGTTAAAAACATTTCTACTTGATTAAGTATTAGTATTTCTTATAATACCAACAGTTGTTCTGAATCTCCTACTCTTCTTCTCTTTCAATGATGATAGAGTCTAGAGGAGGGCTAGAACATCTTTTAGGGACAGAGTCATCAAAGATAGCTCTTAGCTTAACTATAGGAAACACTGGATGTAGTCTTTATAATGTAAAGGAAAGCTTGAGGTAGTATAATGTAGTTCTTTGATCATATAGAATCTAAGACAGCAATATAACAGTTTGGCAAAAGTACACATTATGTAAATGTCTGATAAGTTTAGGAATATCTTATTATTAGGATAGAATACCAAAGCAGAAGTATATTTTTGATTTTAATATCTTGCTATGTCTTTCTGTAATTTTTTGATAGCTAACTAGTGGAAAGTGTTATAAACTGTGGTTCTTGGTTTAAAACTGTATGATTGGGGAGGTCATGGAGCTTCCAGACATAGTATAGAAAGAGCCTTGCAGCATTCTCTATAGTAACCATAGTATAAATAGGAACAAAGTGAACTCTCTTGAAAACTGAGTTTATTATTATCATCACTATATTAAACCCTATAAATTTTGTGAGTTCTACAATGAAGTTAACACTAATTGTCTTCCATCTTACATCTGGCATAGACAGCTCTTCAAGAGATAAGTAATGAACAAGCTTAGTCTATAGACATAGATTATAAGTACTGATATACTAACCAATATACCTAGACATTTGAGGCCACCAATAACTTTGCAATACCAGTTTTAACATCTTCTAATACCTAGTATGTTTGGCAACCTTTGTTTCATAATAGAGGAATATAATATGCTATTACAAGTCTGAGATATCAGAGATATAGATCTTTCTCTGAAAGAAAAGCAGACCATCTATTTTAGAC
>Ga0157364_1003207_pt1 | contig 15777 bp, 4 predicted proteins | sample AttsexASBM2_FD_111476 | JGI IMG/M metagenome (GOLD analysis project Ga0157364, IMG submission 111476) | Fungus gardens microbial communities from leaf cutter ant in Ribeirão Preto, State of São Paulo, Brazil - Atta sexdens ASBM2 | ecosystem: Host-associated > Fungi > Mycelium > Unclassified ...
ATATTTTTTTTATTATTTTAATAAATGACTAGATTTGGCGAATAACTTAAAAATATCAAAAATTTGTTCCAGACCGGTTTTAGATTATTGAAGTAGAATACGAAAATATCTAGAATCAAACCCAAAATGTGACCTCGACAATTAAATATTCATTAATATGACATTGTGACAAAGTCAATAACTTGCGTAAACAGCGCATTTACTTTCTCTGCGAAGACTCTTCTCCATTTCGCCGACGTGAAAATTTCACTTGCGTTCATCTCCGGTTATTAAGATTGAGAAAGAGCGGAACCGACACACATCTTTAAGCGATTTTCTGACGCAATTTTTTTACATATTTCGAAATGTGCCGTTAGCTAGAAAAATCTCGAGAACTACAAAAGCAAACATGAAACACTCATTACGTATAGAAATTGTACAATTAAGCCAGAGCATGGCGTAGTAGCCGTGAGACACTCATGTCTTTGTAATGAATGCAAAGTGCACGTAATTTCATATAATTCGATAAATAATATACTGTTGCATGTACAACAAGATCAAATTCTGCAATTACGTTTGTCGAAATATATGAATTCACGTTAAGAAACTAGGATGACATTTTCAGCGACATTCGTATATATAATATTTGGTGATTTAAATGAACGACTGAATTCGCGCGCTTACTAAGATCTTTATGATCGAACCTGTTGCTTTTAACATGTACATGAATAGAACAATAAAAGTACTTTGACAATAGCAAATGTAAAAATTTTTTACAAATAGAGTGACAGATTTATCAAACACGAGTTTTTGATTAAGAAACATAAATATATACAAAGAACAGAATACAGAAACAAAGTAGTATTTTATATAAAAACATTTTTTATATAAAAAAATATTTAATATTTTGCGGAACGTTATTTTGTACTCATCTAAAAATTATATTTATTTAAAAGTTTATTTTTTGTATAACTGACACTTTCAAAATTCTCTCAATTTTTGCAATACTTTTTAACAATTTTTGAATTACTTTTATCATTATTTTAAAATAAGACTTACCTCAATACTGTAAGACTTCTTGATGGCGAACATTTCACGGTTCTTCTGAGCGGCTGCGACTGCCATCATATCTTCTTTATCACTCCTTTTTCTAGCGATTAATTTAGATACTTTTTTCTTTGCGATGATCAATCGACTTGGGTGTCTTTCAATCGTCAATCCTCGACCTGATAGTGCTCACTGGACAATGCGGTAGATGATGTGTGTGAGCTCTTCACTGCCGCTTGTGAGAAATTACACGAATGGATTCCTCGTTGAGCGCGCGTTTTTTCGACTTTAATATCCCGATGTGTTTCGGCTACGTCCTCTTCAGCCTCGATCCGTCCGATCTGCTACGGTTCGACTACGATAAACGACGAGGACGTCGGCGACGACAACGAGCCTCTACTACTTAAGTCCGCTTTGGACGGAGCGTACGAGCGAATGCGTCTACGGGGCGGATTGCCGCCGCATATAAACGTTGCCTCCCTTCACCGCCTGCTAATGTCGGGGTCAGGGGTGCCCCCACCCTATCGTCGTTTCGGGTGGTCCACCAGCAGCAGCAACCGCCGCTACCACCACCGCCGTCGCTGCCGTCACAGCGCCGCTAGCACTGTCATTGACGAAGACCACGACGATCATGAGGGGATTCCTTGCTAGTTGCTGATACTTTTGTATCTTGTATTGGATATCCTGTAGGGCACTATTGCACACCTTTCATTCACGATAACGGAATGTCCCATTACACATTACGATGATAAGAAGTTATCAAATAGGGGTTCTGACGTAGTTACAAATAATTGGTCTTTCTCCACGTACTGTTGAATTTGCATTCAGTATAATGCTTCACAGAGAATAACGCATTGTCTGAGAATTTCTTGAACAAGAATATATTGAATACAAATATACAATATATTATCTCGATCAATTAAGATTAATTATATTTTAAATTAATAAGAATAATTGCTAAAATAATTTCAAGAAAGTTTAAGTAATAATTCTTGATTCTTCGTTGCTAAAAAAAACGTCATTATGAAAAATGTGTCTTTCAAAATCGATATGGAAATAAACTTTGTGCAGAACAAGTGGAACGAATGATCAAGTTACCAATATCGTTTTCTGAATTCGGCGTATTTATAACTTGTGTTTAAAATAGGATATTTATCTCGGCGAATTGACTTTTCCGAAAAGGAGACATTTAAAAATGTAATGATATAAATTATTATATAATTATTATTATATAATTATGTAGATTATAAAAAAAATTATTATATGTGTACATTTAATTTTAGAAATATCTATAATCAACTTATACACAGTTTTTAAATTTTGTGTTTGCAAACGGAGATAACTATGTACTATATAATATTAGATGTAGTAAAAAGAAATCCCATTATTTTTCCATTCAATTTCATGCAAAAATAATGGATTTCTTTTTACTATATCTAATATAAAATATAAATTATAGAATATTAAATTTGAAAAGCGTGCAGCATAAATCGACAGGGATTTAGTTTAATTTTGTAAATAGTCATGCATCTGTTAAAGCTATCCAATCTTGACAGATTTAGTACAATCTGGAGAATAATGTAGAGAAGATTAAAGGAAATAAAAACGTCAATTTAAATGAATAAAAAAGAAATATAATATATATATATATATATATATATATATATATATATATATTTATAACAGTGAAGAAAAGTACATAATAAAACAGAATAAGTTTTGAACAAGTAACAAAAAAGAACTATATTATAGAAACACAGTGAAGTAAATAAATACACAAATTAAAAGTAGAGATTTCTGAAACTTTCCCGGTTCTCAAATTTGCATAGAATTTTAGTTCAACACTGCATCGCAAAGCTCGGTAAGCTTAGATAAATTAAACAGGCAGTTTTTACCTTATAGTTAAAAAAAAAGATACGTAGGTAATTTACCACTTGACGTCGTTTTTCCTCTAAGTTTGCGTAAACTATACATTAAAGGTCAAACCGCGCGCGGTTTTGCGTCCACGTCTCGTCGGAACTAACTCTTCGCAAATGTGACGTTCGCGCGATTTCGCTGTACGCTCAATCCTCGGCAACAATCCTGCTAATTCGATCGTCACTTCTGTGCGTCAACGTGTTCACATGCGTACGTATGCACGTAATGCACGCATGCACGCACGAGGCGAATGATCGCGCATGCAATCGAGTGATCGTTCGGAGAAAGATCTTACGAGAGAAAAGGCACGTGTTCGTTTTTTTATGGCTTTCTAAAAATATAACTGCGAACGGTCCGGCCTCTAACGTGCGTTTGTCGACAATGGTGCATTTGGTAGGCGTGTCAACATTATTATAATGAATATTTAATAGTGGTGACATGATCGCCAATATCGTTAAAAACCTGCTTTTCATAATAATACGATGTATACATCATAAGCGTAAATGAAAATAGAAAAATATTGAATTTATATATGCACAACGTTGTGTAACAGAGATCCAGAGACTTCGGAAATTTGATTATTCTTGATTAATAGCCGCGCGAGATCATTCAAATACAATAGCAGTCCTAGAAAAACTTATCGATTGAAACTGAAGATTGATGAGAAGGAAACCGTGTATGTTATTTAAATCAATGCTCGAAAAAATACGTCTCTAGATATCTGGCACACAAAAACGCCACGAACTTTTTTCCACACCTAATATATAATGCGTAGACATTAATAAATTAAAATAGTAACGTTCGATCGTTGTGAAGATTCAGAAATAATACAAGAACGATTTAAAAATAATTCTATAAAAATTTATATCTAAATAAAATTAATGCGAAAGAAATGATTGTATTATACAGAATTGTTTGATATTAGTAGCCTTGTATATTGATATTCGATTCTTCGTTTCGATTTTTCGTTTGTTGATAAACAAATTTTAATATTGGATCTTTCCAAACATTATGAAAATGATGCATAATATTTTTAACCGATGGATGATCGTTCCGTGACGATCCATCAATTTATTGGCATGTTTATGAAATTTCCTCAGACGTCATTTAGGTGTGGTAGGAGCGCATGTCGACGTCACGAATCGCGTCGCTTGAAGGCACGAATAACTGGGGACTCCCGAGTGGCCGACTTGAATTCTACCGATCTTCTTAGCAGCCAATCCGGTTCCAAAATGTGGAATCCCAGACTGGGAGTTTCCAAGAGTAATCTTCCGAGCAAAAGAGCCGTTCGTAGTATCGGTGAATCATGTTCCTAATAACGCGATAATGCAATCCGTGGACGCATTAGTGCATCATAAACATTCTTTACTATATCAGGGGAAGTACGCTGTAATGTGGACTTTACGCTATCTAAACAAATAAGTTATGCAGTTAATGATGTATGATTAGTTTTAAATAAATAGGTAAATATGTTTATTTTGTTCTATGATTTAAATTTTTTTATAAAATTTTTATAAAATTCTGTTTACAGAAACAGCACAAATATTACAAGATCTATAATTTCGATTCTACAATGTTTAAAAAAAAATGTATTAAGAAAAAGCGAAACACTTATATGTTTTACTTATCTTTAAAAATATATATAGTTGACTACAATAAAAAATACTGTTAACCATGAAAATTTACAAAATTTTACAGAAAGAATACAAATATATGTGAATTTTGTTGTTTTCCAAACGCTAATTTAACATTTTAAGAATCTTTATTTTAGATTGCATATATGAGAAACACAGTCAATATTAGAAATTTAAAATGTCTATTACGATCGAAGCTGGATCTTTATTGCTTTGAATAATTAAATCTTGAATTACTAATATGTATTTGCATATTATAGTCTTTTCGAATTGCGCGCCGAATTGTTTTTCCGGATTTATAAACTTATTAACATTTTACTTAAATCGGTTTATTCATTATGATTATGCAACTAGATATTTGCATTATTTATCGCTTTTATTGTATAAAAATACTGCGGAATTATCTTCTTCATGTATAATCAACAATGTCTATGCATATATCTTTCTTATTAATTGATAGCCCATATCAATTGCTTGATGACCCTTGAGAGTAAAGCGATTAATATGTGTTTATTGAATAGCCAATATATATCTGCATTTATTCCTAGAAAAATTATTATCAAAATAATAACGGAAATAAAACAGCAGTTAAATAATTGAGCCACTGCTGTTCGAGATTTGTAAAGATGATGATAAAAAAACTTAAGCAATAATCGAATTGATCAATCACAGAAGAGACCATAAGACTATAACATAAGCAGTACTAAATTCAACATATTGATTTCCTTACTCTTTATGACTTAGTTCAGTTTTATTGTATGCAGTAAACAGATCTACATTTTTTATTTGTTATTGCTTATGTTATTGTTTTATGTCTCGCTGTGATTGACTGATTCGCTTATTGTTTAAGTCTGCTTTGCATCTTTCTGTGTTGTAGCTTTTAATTTTGGACATCGGCGTTTATGTCTATTTTTTTCTTTTTTTTTAATGGAGATAGAAATAAAAGGAAGGCGTATAAACCACACTTCAAGTTAATGCTCATTGTTAGATTTAAGTCAATGGTATATATCTATATAGAAATACGTAAGTAGTAGGACGTAAGCAATATATTTTATTTGCTATTGCTTATGTTCTCTACTTGTTTTATGTCTCACTGTGATTGGCCGATTCTGCACTTACATTTTACTGCCTTATACTTTTCTCTATGTGACTTTACAAATCTTAAATAGTATCGAATTAAATAATTAATAATTATAAATAAAATAATAATTAACGAGATTTAAGAACGAAATATAATTATGAAAAATAGAACAAGAGTTTAAATTTGAATGTTTAAACTTTGGTTTAAATATTCCGATTATGCATTTTAAACTTTCTGCATTTTAAACTTTCATCTGAAAGACTTCCCTAAACTCAAAATGTGATTAATAGTTAATCTCATCTTAAAAATTATTAAACTAACAATAAGTAACTTTCGACTGTGTAGAAGCATTATTAATTATACTAGCCTTTAGCCAATGAGATAAATTATTTTTACGCAAAACAAATTCTAAAGATAAAAGAATCAATTGTTTTCGAAATTATACTTCATGAGAGCCTTACGATAGACGATTATTAGGCTGTTTACGATCCTAAAATTTAATACATATTAGTGTGTATTTTAATAATACATTTTTATTAAATTTTATTATAATAATAAGATATATTTTTATGACGAAATACGGTTTACTTATTTCCGCGGAACGTATTTGATACGTTCCGCGGAAATAAGGAAACATATCAATGCGGTTTAAATTATAGGTTCACGATCGGATATATACACGCATACATATTTACCTATATATGTACGAGCTGTTTATCGCCGTTATACCAAAGTGAGACGCGATCTTACTTTCATGTATCAAGGCCATTCCGCCTGTTGCTTCGGAGACGGAATGGCACTTGCTGTATGTTAAGACTTACGTGGTTATGATCCTGTAATTAAGCATTTCATAAGTTTCGAGCTGATTAAACGAATGAATTAGAACGATGAGGGTTCGAAAAGATTAAAAATAATCAACTTACTTGCATTAATATATGAACAAATGATTGAAATAATTTACAATCGTTTATTGTTGCTTAAATTATCAATTGTTAGCTATGTATCTTTTAAATAAAGAGAATTCGTAGTTCATAAATGCATAGGTGAATATTATTTTATTACTTTCATATGGCTATATAATTTATATAATTCATTTATATAATAATGCATTATACATTTTATTAGACTTGATAATACATTATGCAAAAATTATATCATAATAATTTTAAGATTACAGATTAATAGAATGTATACGTAAGTTAGTTTTTCACGAAACCGGTATATTGGAAACTGAATTTGTTGACTTAAATTGTCTAATTAGTAAAGCATCAATTTACATATTCGCTAGAAATATCACATTTATATATTTATATATTTATATATTTATATTATTAAAATTTTTTATATGTACTTGACTTTTTATGAAACTATGTAGCGAAAGCATATTGATTACTAATCTTATATCATGCATTTTATATTATCTTATATTATGTTCTTATATTATCTTATATTATATTCTTATATCTTATTATTTCTGGAACGAAAATGTTGTACCAAATATTGAACGAAGGTGTGCTTCATAGTTATTTAATTAATTACTGTTATTCACAGAATAAATGTTGGTTTTATAAACTTTGTTCCGCACAAGATTTTAACATCGAGTATGCAATGGATATGCGATCGCACGCGTATAATTTATCGCACTTAAAAATATAATCGCTTAAGAGAGGTTTATATTATTCACAACATCATTATGTCATACGTTAGCAAAGATATATGGTTTATAAATTTACTATCGTATGACTTTTATAAATTTTGTGCTGCGTAAAGCAGAGTGTCAACTGATCTGTCCTTATCACCGATAAACTATATGGTAATGTTAGGAATAGTGAAAATCCCATTAGATGCCGTCTAAATTATTCGCTAAATTCCTATCTTTGAGATAGAAGAAATCAAATGCTTTGGCGCATATATTTTATGAAAAAAAGAATTTCATATTTAATTACTTCAAAAAGTATAGTTCTTTAACGTTATAACTTTTAGTATATAACTTTTAGTTATATTTTGGAAAAAGAAGATATATTTTTATCTGAATTGAACTTTTAAAGAGATAAAGATTAATTTTATTGAAGTTGATTAATCCTAATTATAATTTTTTATTTCCCTTTAATTATAAGAAGGATATTCTTTTTCATTATTTTGTTGCTAGAAATTAAATTTCTTATATCGTGGATTTTTTTTAATTATTTGAAGGAAATTTAAGCATTTCACTCTTTCTCTTTTTGTTTAACTTTTCTTCCCTCAAGTTATATTTAAGAATAAATGATATAGATCACAAAAATTTTCCTATCTGACATATAGGTGACGGAAAATATTCAGTTTCTTTAATACATTAAAATTAATACTCTCTGTACTACTCAATATGTAGTAAATTTTTTAATATCAGGAATAATATCAACTAAGAATGAAATATCTGGAATATTTCTGAATAGCAAAATAATTCCACACACACAATTAGATGATTCAATTAAGGAAATATGAGTCATTAACTTGGGATTACCGCTTTTTTGTACAATTCATTAAAGTGTTATACTTAAGGATAATGTATAAATGTCTTATTTGAAGGACTCATTATCTATTCTAAAGAGAATTTACATCATTATAGCTTTAATATAATTAAAATTTAATAAGATTTTTTTTATTAATTTATTTTGTAAATTTTTGTTAATTTGACTTTAAGTAATTGCAAATAAAATTTAGAAAAATTTTGAATATTTTATTATATTAGTGAAGCAAAAAGTGCTTTAATAAGTAAAATTAATGATTTTGAAAGTAAATAATAAAACAAGTGATTTTATATATTTATTTACATTATACAATTGTGAAAAATTAATTGATAGTGGATAATAAAATTATACATTATGCTGTTTTATTATTTTAAAGTTGATTTCTTATGTAGACTATAAATTTGTAAACATATTTAAATATAACAAAATATAAATATCATAATTAATATAAAAATATAATTAATTCATATTTTAATAAATATAATTTAGCTGTAATTATAAACTTATAGAAGAATGTTATTATTATAATTTACATATTTTATTTTATTATTCTCGTTTTAACTAATTAATTCTTTAATACTGTTTATAGAAATATCTTCATGTCAATATTTATGAATTATGAATTATAATTTAGATTTATCAAATCAATAAAATTATATGACCAGAAAATATGATCCAGAAAAATGATCTTAAAATAAATAAGATAATTAACAATAAGAAATTATGTAAATGTCTTTCAAAATATGTCTTTCAAAAAGATAATGATTGATAAAGAAATATTTTTTAAATCGTGGTAATTATAGATGCACATTATTTTTATAATAGCACTTAACAGTTTTTATCAATATGGATAATCAATGTATGCTAATACTCAGATACTAACTATTATATAATAATTGGTATATATAATAGTTGGGTAATAGGTTCCTTAATGCACAAAGAGATTGATTATAAACAAGCCTTGGGAACGTTTCATAAGCGATATGAGAGCTTAATTATGATAATTATGGCAGTAATAAAGTCATCTACTCATGTTATTTTAATCATCGTGATATTGTCTATTAATAACTCAGTATAGAGAATCTACTTAAACATAGCCCGCCTAAATTGACATCTTAATCTTTTCTAAAATATAATTTAATTTGACGTTTAAAGTTATATTGGCATATATATTTTATAATTTTGCTTACTATCAGTGTAATAAACAGAAATATGATGTTAGATACTCTTATAACATTATATCATAATATTTTATATGATTGAAATTAATAATACGAGCATACTTGTAAGTCTCGCAGTCATTGACATGTTAGAAATTTACATATTGAATTATATGTAATTTTAAATTCATTTAGTTATGCAGAAAATTGATCCAGGAAAAATCGATTTATGATATTAACATAGACACATAATAATTATAACACTTCATAATTATCATGCAGTATCTCGGTTTTATAAGATAAACTAGAATTATCACTACGATAGAAGATAACCATGGTAATTATCACCCATTGAATGTACTCGATATTCCAATATTATTGATATTTGTGACTTATTCTGAAAATTAAGTTGACAACGTGGCACGTGTAAACAAAAAACTGCTATATTAAAGATTAATAGATATTCTTTAGGGGCATTTAGCCCCTATAATATAAATTTTATTTATTTATCTATTGTATAAATTTTCGCCTCACGCAATTTATCTTTCATATACATCGCAAAATAATTGTAAGTAGATTGTAAAAATATAATTAATTTTTATTTAATCAATTCAATAGCTTGTTTTGATCATTATTATCAGGAATATTCCATGTTTGGTTTATAAATTTGCGATGGATTTTACGCAAACGATGACATAATTAAGGAAATAACTATATAAAAGTATCTCTATCGGAAATTCCGCGGATAAATGAATTTTTAGTTGATAATATTTAGTTTATAATCTTCAAGGCATTGAGCATTCTAAATTAATTGAAGGTTATCATAACAGTAATAACTAACTTGTTTTGATAACACTGACTGATTAAATTTTTTTATAATGATGGCTTTAATGTAATATATATGCAGCGTATAATATATGTTATATTACATTATAACATGCAATATTTAATCAATAGATGAAATGCATACTTTTATGATTAATTAAGTGATAAATCTATGAATTGTTCAAAATTTAGTGAATACGAAATGAATAAGAAATAACTGTCTGCAAATAAGATTAATTTTTAATTATTATTAAATTTACGTACATGTAACAGAATCCAATTTAATGCTAAAATAAATGCTATTCATATTAGTAACAAAGACAATAGTCAAATTTTATTTTTTATTATCAGTTTACATATCATTAAAAACAAATAATAATAAAATAAGTAATAATAAATCGTAATAAAAATAACTATACGTATATACATTTATTAAAGATATTAAAAAACTTGGCAATAATAAATTGCAGTTTCTGCTTTAATTTAAATTATACAAAGCTTATTGGAAGATATGAAACAAAAGATAGAACTTTGATAGTAGCAATGATAAATGTAGCTGCAAATTGTAAATAAAAAGATAATAAAACGATGCTAAAAGCACACGGTAATATATGCGGCTGGTCCACAAAGGAAACGCAAATAATTCTGCAACTTTTCTACAAAAGAAACCGAACTTTTTTCTCGATTAAAGTCTAGTCTAGTACCTCTCCCACTCTCTTTTCGTCCTAACATATGTGGTCAGTCGATTAGTTGAATAGTCGACGCATGCTCTGATAAAGTCAATGATTACTCATTCGTAGCGATCAGCGGCACCGCGAAACTGAAAGCAATTCGATCTCGGCCGGAACTGGAGAACCAAGGACAATTATTCCGACAACGGACTACGGACGGATCGTTTTGTGATTCCGTCTCAATGATCTAAATCCGACAATGATAGAGCCGCGGTTCCGCTTTACTGATCAATTTTTTCTAATTGATTCGTTCCGGACTATAACACCCGGCAGGTTAAAGCAATTTTTGTTTGCATTATTAATGTGACTCATGGCGAATGTATAAAAAACTTTAGCGTAATAGAATAAATACGTTCACAGTCAGATAGATAAACGTTCAGAGAACCGTAACAAATCACGAACACGATTTTAAACATAACATTAACCCTTTTTAGTCGTGTAAAAGACGCTCCAGCCTTACATAAATTTATTAAAAAGATATAAATGTTATTTATACACATTATTTACATTTAACGTAAATTATTTCTCAATTATAAAATTTTTTGTATTTATCTTTATCTAAAGAACATATAAATATTACCAACTTTTATTAATTCTTTAAAGTTATTAAAGACAATGAAAATTGAGATGTAATATTTAGCTGTCAGAAATATCCCACGAGCAATTACGTTAAGAAAATCATCCGAATAACATAGAATTAATTGTGTTATAACTTAATTTCCTAATATTGTAATAAAACTCGAATAATTCTGTTATCTTTATAAGAAGAGATATAAACATTGGTTTTGCAAATGTTATGAAAAAAGTTCGATGTTTACGTCTTATTTCTTGTAAAGATAAGTAAGAAGAATCGGGACACTCATTTCTTGTAACAATTTAAAAAGCTATTTATCATGCGCATGCCATGCGTGTATTTACTACATACAAGAGTCTAAGCGCAAAGAGACATCAATAATAAAGAATTGTCGCTATTCTAAAGTTATATGTTATATGTTAACAGTTAAAGATTAACATTTTTTCTAGCTATTGTTATCAAAGTAGAGATCTTTAAAATAATTTAAAGAATTTTTATCTTTATATCAGACACATATTAATTCTTCTAATTGAATATGAATTATTTACTTTATACAATGTAATAACTGAAATGTTTGATAATCATAATTTATGTGTGATGATGATAATTTCTGTGAGAGATACGAAAGAATCTTAGCAGTATTCGTATCCTTTTTCATAAACAAATGACGCTTTTAAAAATAGTTAGATATATTATTATATTAAAACTCATTACTTATAATGATCTTACGTATATTTTAAAAGCTAATATAATTCACGTTTATTATATATATACCCATATACATTTTTACAATCGGCCCAATACTAATAGCCATAGTTCAGGTACTGATATAGTACTGACGAACTACTAGTCCAGTACTGGCAGATATTGGCCCAGTCATTTTAGCCAGTCATTTGTTAGTGATGATCCATTAGTTGACAGAACCTTGGCCATCAGTTGACAGTTATAGCGTTAGTTATTTAGCTAAACATTGATTTCGTTGTAACTGCTGGCGATCTATATGAGTAATATAATAGTTACATTAATGATGATATAATTTTTGATGTATCATTTAAATTGCCGTTTTTTGAATCTACTTTAATGAATCATATTCACGTAACGCAGACGTATTTGAATTTAAAATGCTTTATAATATAATAGGCTGTGATACTGTGTGATGATATCACTCCGATTAATTGCGCAATAATTACGATTATTTCATACAGATAATATAGATAGTAATGTAGCATATTTAGTTAAAAATGATTAAATGTTAAATACATTCCTACACTCGATAATTACATTCGATAGGAGGCTGCGTCTAGAAATCATCAACTCGAACAGGTGATTTTACTCCAAGATGCAAGATATATTATATTTCGCTATCCAACTCTTTCCAACGTCATCATCTGTAATTTTTCAGATTCGTGATAGTCATTAATCGCGAACCAAATGACAGTGGAGACTCATAGGCCATTAACTGAGAAAATGGCGTAGATAAATCCCTGTAATATATCGCGATACTATCACAGACAATTATTATATCTCATTAACTCACTCAACACTCGTAATGTCGTGAAATTTAAAGATTTTATCCTCGCAAACTGAAACACGTTTAAGTATGTTGCGTTCAGAGGTGTCTGTTTCTTCTCTATAGTTCTCCTTATCTCGTCTCAGGCAAATATTCATGAAAATCCTTCGAAAAGAATCAATACGATGTGTGTACTTAATTCATCACATGTTGGCGAATCCAGGTAGAAGAAAAGGAACACAAAAATTAAACTGGATCTCCTTGTGCATAGGCATTTTTTACACAGCTTTCTGTCTTATTTTCTTTCATGATACACCTGACAGTTATGTAGTCCTCTTCAAACATTCGCTCGCGCTTATCGAGAATCCTTATACTTATATTTTACGCGATAATCATATGCGCGGATGACTACCGTCTCATGATTCACTTTTATTTGCTCAAAAACGTATAAAAAGGATAAATGATACTTATTCGATAACTAGAAGAATCCTGTTAGAATAGTGTCTCTTAGAATAGTATTATAAATATTATATAAATAGTTATTAATATAATAAGTTATTAATATATTTTTCTAAATGTTAAAATATTTAAAACAAAAAATAATATTATTTTTAATAGAAATCTTTCATTTTTTAGAAAATTTTATCTGTCAAATATTTATCAAGAGTATAAACAATAATTTAAAAGATGTTCAATATAATATGTTCAATATAAAATATAAAACGTGAATGTTTTTACAAATTAAACTTCAACTACAATCTAATTATTTTTTTTAAGAACTGTAATAATTTGAATTTCTAGAAGAAATTTTCTTGTAGGAAAAAGATTAAACTACGAGAATACTAATTTTTCGTGTAAGATACATTCTCGCGTTAAATTCGAAGTTTCAGTTTATGGATATTATTAAAAGTTAAGATCATGTATGTTAGACTAAATAAAAAACCGCTGAGAGGGAAACATTTTTGTAAAGTTTCATGGTTTGTAAAAACGTCTTTGCGAATGAAATTGCGCGTGCGATCGATAGCTCTTCGATTCTATAACGCGGGAAGTCGCTCTGGGAATGACGGGCTAACAATGAGCGTGCCAATGGCACGAGAGACACTCTGTCAGGCCACTGAGAGGATTTTAATAATTACGAGGGCTCGCTATCGTCCACCGTGTACACCAACTGTGAGGTAGTCGCGAACGAATGACCTGCAATCTGCGGTTGTGCGTATCAGTACAATTCAACGAAATAACCAGCCGAGAATTTGGAACTCGTGCTGTGAAGGATTTACGCGAGAGCAATCTCTAGCTCCCTATGAATTCAAACATAAACCGTCAAATCTCCATTGTAATGTTACAATATCACTATCAAAATTCTTGTTTGTTGTCCGCATCTACATTTGCATATGTTCCATAAAAATCATATTTAATTGGTATAATTAATAATAAACTTAATTTAAGTTTATTATTAATAATATATATATATATACATATACATATATATATATATATATATATATATATACATAAAAGCTTACTGTAAGCTAAATTATATATGTAGCGTTATAAAAGTCTGAAATTGTATAAAGATCATAGAAGTACAATACATAAAAGATTACATTTATATTTTTCTTATTATATGTAATCTAATTCATGCATGTTATACATATTAAAAAAAGCTCATGCAGCTTTTAATACAGTTATATTATATATTTTTTATGATAAAACTAATTAATGAATATAAAAGGTTTGTCAAAATAACTATTCGTTATATATATTGATAATGAATATTTATTAGTTAATATTATATTATATAAAATTTGATTTAATCAATCATGAAATAATCATATCTACATATTTGAATTTGATACATAATTTGTTACAAATGATTATTTTTTACAATCTTGAGTTTGTTAGATTGATTCCTCGAAAGAGTGCACTAAACATCGCTTCGAATCAATATTATTGATACATATATACGATGACATTTCGTTTCTAAGTTAAGGATTTGTTAGCGATCTAATGTATACATATATTTTAGATATGTTGCAGCAGGAATATTCATATTCCTAAGATATATAGACAGTTCCGTGATCGATTATCTAGATGACAAATAGTCGCCGATAAATTATCAATTGTTACGATCGAAACGCAATGACCTTAGAAATAATTATTAGGTGTGCGACAATCTTAGAAAAAATAAATCATAATTTGTCTCACATAAAAAATTTTAACAAAAAGAGAAGTTAAATATTATTTAACAATAATAGAATTATTTTATTCTTTTTCTGATAGATAATTATATCCTTTTTTTATATTTGATTATCGTCGATTTATCGTTTCTATATTTCAAAACTTGAAATTGAAACGCCATTGCATACACAATGAATATTAGTCGACAATAATAAAAGAAATCATAGATCATCCCAGTCGTGGGAAGAGACCCAACGAGTTCAAGGAAAGTCATCCAAGGAGAAATTCTATTATTCCTTTACGTCGCACGTAATCAGTCAAAAGTCACCGAAGCGTGTTAGCTTTGTCATTACAATGACAATGACGCACCTCGATCATGTCTAATTCGTAAGTGTGTCTCAGAACACTATCGGATATATGTAAGCGATGTCCTTGTAGATTACTGGCATTCGTCGCTTTCGAACACATTAGGAATTCTTTAATGCTATATTGAGTTATGGCGCAAAAAATACAGACACTATATACATATATATATATATATATATAAAACTTTTAAATACGATTTTAGACATATTTTTTACAATTCGGCAGAAGATGCGACGCCATTGTCTTTGAAATATTACTGCGATTCGGC
>Ga0157364_1003208_pt1 | contig 15777 bp, 8 predicted proteins | sample AttsexASBM2_FD_111476 | JGI IMG/M metagenome (GOLD analysis project Ga0157364, IMG submission 111476) | Fungus gardens microbial communities from leaf cutter ant in Ribeirão Preto, State of São Paulo, Brazil - Atta sexdens ASBM2 | ecosystem: Host-associated > Fungi > Mycelium > Unclassified ...
AATGTATCATTCCCGTAGTATAACACTCAAGAATTAAATTGATCGTGTTGAAAAATAGAGAGAATTGTTTGCTGTTTAGGAGAAAAAGATTTTTCCAAGGATGATTTCAGATGCGTTTCGGGGTGCGTTTCGTGCTTTCGCAGAATCGTTGATTGCTCCGTTTATATTTCGTTCATTAGAGAAAGTTCGCTCGTGTAATGGCATAACCGACAGCCGCGGTAGATACGAACTACGAAGCGAAGATACTGGTAATTAGGTGGTAATTAATTGCATAATTAACGACGATGCCGAGACGCGTCTCGTGGCAAGCACTGGCCGCAATGTTCGTTCCCCAGTATCGGATGTCGTGTCGAGTTTCGAGTCTCGATTTCCAAACGAAATACATATTCTCGCAAATGTGTACGGACGTAGAAGACTGTACGCGGTATATTTATCCCTTAATGGAGCACTGCATCGCATTCCAATATCTTACGATAATTATTATAACATCTTCCCGTTACGATAGCCGATACATAAAATGTATATGGTATGTTCGTTAGCTTTCTACGAGATTTTCTAGATAAAAGACACGAGCAATCCTTTCGTGATGTTCTAATGTTAATGAAAAAAACAGAAACATATTCAGTTTAAATATCTTGGTTGCGTTAAATGCAAAAATGAGATCGAAATAAAAAATGTAAATGACGGAGGCATGAAATATTTTCAAATTCTCTTATACTCTAAAACTTTCAGAGTAAATCTTATTCTGAAATCTTATTCTTAAAAAGTGAAAACTGAGTCATTCTTTTTTAAGATTAACTTAATTTTCTCTCTTTAGAATGAGATTCCAGTCAAAAAAATTTAAAGAATAAGATTTTGTATTAGTAGATTTTTAAAGGATTGTTAAACGGAAAAATTTTTAATTTTATTTTTTACAATTTCAATGATTTTTTGCAACCTTAAAAAGTCAATTTCTCTATGGCTTCAAATTTTATTTATCTCATCAATTGTATGAAGATAAAATAAAAACTTGAATATAATGTAAAATGCACCATTTTTTTTTTACCGAATTTTATTCAAAACTTTTAAACAAATTACGTATTTATTGATAAGAACGGCTTGTTTTACAACTGCAATCTTTTTGCAAGCTCTTTCTATTAGGCGATCGATTCAACGAAGACAAGGTTGAAGTTATGAACAGCCAATGTCAGGAATCAATCTAACGTTGTTTCACCAGATTATACGCCTCGGCGTTTCCCTCACGAAAGGGGGAAGTTGTTGAGCGGACGCCATCTTGTCAGGCGTGCCTGCGTGAAAGCACCCTACGGCTGTATTCTTCGATCATCTACCGATCCTATAACTATTCTCTCTGCTTTGATAGCATCATCATTCGAGTGTCATAGGGCAACGAGCATTTCACTGCTCCTGAGAAATCTCCTCTTCTCGACGAATTCCGGTCGATATAGGAATGTAAACAATGAGCATTAGGAACATTAATACTTTGTTAGCAAAAGCAAACAAGAATGAATCTTTATCATTTTATGTTTTCTATATATATATATATATATATATATATATATATATAAAATGTAAAATAAAGATAATATAAAAAAACTAGTTTCTAAAACTTGTAGAATAAATCTCATTTTGAAGAGTAAAATCTTACTCTTAAAGATTAAAAATTGAGCCATTCTTTTTCAAGATTCAATTTTTATTCTTTAGAGTGAGATTCCACTTAAAAAAAATGTCGAGAATATAATTATAAATTAAATTTATATATAAATAAAAAATAAAAAATATACATACTCTCTCTATATGTATTATATGTATATGTATATATTTAAAAAAATTAAAAGCTACGTTGCGAAGTTTTCTCTTGTCTGCCTTTACCTTCTGCTAAGAGCGCTCGTTGCAATTTATTAGCGTTGATCCGCACTAAAGCGGCCTAATGCGCCACTCGCTGAGGCCGCGGTCAATAATTATGACAAACTCCGTCCCGCTTGTCTGTCACGAGACCACCGTAGCTTCTCCACGGTTAACCGGATTAGACTACGCCAAGACGCGGTCGGCCTTCCATCCGAGAACTCATGACCTTTCGGCTCGTCGCGTTGCATCGCGTTACGTCGCTAATTCTGAAATATCGCTGTCGTACGCACATGTTTCCTTTTCTTCCGCATCTCCATAGCCTTTTCAAATAATATGCGAAAATCCGCAAGACTACTTCAAACGAGACGAGAGATTCACTCTCGCGGAGTCGATTCGGCTCTTGTAATTTCTAGACATTTTCTTTCCTCTGATGAATTGATCGCACGTATCCCGAGTCGAGGATGGTGATTTTGTCTATCGCGACGAAGAGGGATGAACGACGATCCAAGCTATCGTCGAGAGGCATCGATTTTCCGGCGCGGCGTTCAGCCGAGGGCGCCCGCGAGATCGTTGTGATAGCGAACTCGGCTCTAATATCAAATTGAAAAGGATTGGAGAAACGTATCTCGAGGCAAGACGAAGAAGGAGGCCTACGCGCTGTCGCTCGTCGAGGAAGAGAGCCGCGAGCGTGCCTTAATGGTCCGCGCAGCGGTACACACGTGCGGATTCTGGTATGCGCTATACGTGTTATAATTCACCTGGAGCAGTCATAACTCACGACACGACTTCCACGGTAGACAGTCGAGCATGGGCGGAGCGCTCTTCCCTATTTATTGCCCCCGATGCGCGCGTGACGCACCACCGAACGAATTCTCGACGAGGCTCCGCGCTTTTCTTCCTGTCTCATCCACCCTCGCTTGTCCCGCTTCGAATACGAAAATACGGATAATTCAGGAGAGTCGAATCCATTGGCACAAAATACTACTATGGAGCGTATATCGAACTCGTTTTAACAGACTAGGGGCCTGTTCAGTAACTTTTAACGTTGCCCGGTTTTTTGCTGTATATAAAATCTGCGCAATGACAATTTAACAATATCGTTGCAATGAAAAACCTACACTGAAAAACATTTCTCATTGATTGAAAATGGATGAATCAGAATTTTCTGGTTAAATTTATTAGAATTCTAAAGATAACCGAAATTCTGTTTGATACAATATTTCTGATAAAATCTACTAAAATTTTTATTTTTAATAATGATATCAATCAGAATTCTATTTATTATTTCAACGAGAATTCTAGATTTAACCAGAAAAGTCTGATTCGTCCATTTTCCAACAAAATTATTATTTAATCTAATCATTTTTCTCAGTGTAGTTCAGACGCAGCAACCAATCAGCGAGGCGATATTTACAGTGACGTAAAAAAATACTGCCTTGTTGGTTGCTGCTCTGCTGCTTGATGCTGTGTTTGAACTAGGTATGTCACAGAATAGGCCCTTCAGAAAGAGATAGAATAATGTATGATTAAAATACTAGAATACTGTTCTCTCTCTCTCTCTCTCTCTCTCTCTCTCTCTCTCTCTCTCTCGTATTATTGTTCGATTGAACGCACATGTTTTTATTTCTTCAATTGTATTATATTACTTCAATCAGTAATCAGTATACACACTTAGTTATCTCATGCCATGCTGAATTCATCTGTATTATCGCTTGAACGCTTGAAGGGATTTGTCCCAGGCTGAATAAATATTACTCTCTCTTTCTCTCTCCTGAAACAAAATTCAACCAATCGAACAATTAAAGAGATTTTGTGCCCATGTATTTACCTTTCTCTTTCTATATCTGTCAAAATGAAAGATCAAAGGGATTTCGCTGCAAGCTTTGTATTAAATGTCGATGGTCAATTCGGACCGAAGGTCTCGGTCATCGCTTGCCTCTTGCAAACGCGTTTTACTCGTGCAACTACAACGCATACTCGCGTTAAATATTTAAGCGTCATCCTTGGAAACGTATCGTGTAAGAGGATATACTTCTGGCAGTAGTTAAGATACAGCGATAAAAGATAGTAGCTAAGATAATGAACGCCACAGCCCCCGCGATTCGTCTCGAAAGAGATGAGGGGAGGCCTCCACGTTTTTCCTCATCCTCCCCGACAGGCAACCGTGTTCTGTATACATGTGCACGCACACGCGGCACTCCTCCGCGCCCGTAGCGCATCCAGAAGCTGCGTGTCTCGCCATTGTTAAGCTTAGGATCCATTAGAGAGCTCTGATATTTATTGCATGCGAGAGCTATCGGAGCGAGGCCGACCAGCCCCAGCGGTCTTCCCGATCGCTTGGGTCTCCAACCGGTACCGATTCGACGTTTGTCGATTCGGAATTTATGAAAGCATCGATAGCGAAAGAGGAAGCCAATCGTTGAAAATCCCCGTTGTTTCTACATGGCGAATATTTCGGACGCGGAGTATTCTGCTACCGTTTAACAACACTGAGAAGAATGGTTTGATTGGATTAAATAGTAATTCTGATAGAAAATGGATGAAACACAGAATTTTCTGGTTAAATCTATTAGAATTGTTGAGATAACTAGAATTCTGATTGATGATATAATTGTTCTGATAAAAATAAGAATTCTAGTAGATTTTACCAGAAATATTGTCAGCCAGAATTCCGGTTATCTCAATTAGAATTCTAATATTTAACCAGAAAATTTTGATTTGTCCATTTTCAATTAGAAATTTTTTTCAATGAACTTAAAATTTTAAAATAAAAAAGATAAAGAATAAGTTGAACCGAGATTAAAGTTAATCTTATATTTATGGAATCGGATCTTCAAACAATCATAAATTCTTTAATATGATTGGTTATACATTTAGATTCAGTGAGGAACTAAAGGCAAGAATCGATCATAAAGAATCCTACAATTGTTGCAAAGCTGCTTTGTTTGCTGAATGCAGTCAATATCGGCGCGATCTTTAAAGTAAAAATCTACAATCTCTTTTCAGTCGAAGATTATGTTTTACATTTTGCCAAAGGATTATTATAATCTTTCGGGTGTTTTAATGCACAATTCAACCGATATGATCTAACATGTCAGAGGCATCGTCTAAGCGCGACCGATCCGGTAAGCAGTTGACCGGTAGGTCGAACCTGTCCCAGCTCGTACGCGGCAATATTGTATTATTATTTATTAATTCAGGGCATACTAGATGCGTATCTCTCTGCACCGTACTACTCGGGATCACGACTCTCTTATCTTCAGAGACAATGCAGTGGCTCTCGACTCTCTTGTTTCGGCTACACAACGGAAGCATCAAGCAATTGAATACGAGCGAAAAAAGTTGAATACGAATCGAAAAAATGTTTAATTTCTGAGAAGACAAAATATCAAATATTTTATAATTTAAACAACTCTTTCAACAAAATTGTGAATAAGTCGTAATGATAGATAATCCCACGTAATACTTAAAAAGTCCTTTACTTAAAATGATAAGATAAATTATATCTTCAAACGTTGCCAATTTCATATAATTTAATGAAGATAAAGAATTAGAAATTAAACAAAAGATCTGTGCTTCCCTTACAGAAAATTAATACTGGAAAGTAGTGATTAATCACTTACTATCGTTCAGATTTTAGTATTCAAAATACATTTTCAATATTAAATTGAATTTTGTTAAGGATTAAACACAAGTATCGAATAAGAAAAATGATGAATTTTAATAGACTGACTTCTATTTTCACGAGACTTTATTTGCTCATAATTGTGAAATTTTCTGACTGAATTGATTTTCATTAGCACATTTATCTACCGCAGAGTTAAACAAAGTAAGGCTGAATTCTAAGCTTGGCAGAAGCGGATTCCGAGACGAGAATACCACTGGACGCCACGGACAGTGTCCACCACCGTGGTACCTTTCCTTGCATCGTAATCTCGTGGCATCAGTCTGACCTCTCGGTACCAGCCGGCTACTGTTCTGTGATTACCATGATAATTCGTCGACTCGCCTATACCACTCTGCCCTATGGCACGCCGCAGATAATATGCGATACACCGGTGCAGCTATGCTGACGCTTAACGATCGTAGCCGCGGCGTGCGCTTTAAGCGGCCATTGTCTCTAAACTCCGACCGAATAGCCGAGACATCGTGAAACAAATCACTCGTCACGCAATCCGCGTGTGTAGGTGAAAAATTTAACCTGAAAAATCAGGAGCTGGCCGGCGGCAAATAAAACGATGGAAACCGTCTAAACCGTTCGCGCGATATCCCGACGGTTTAACATTTATATACCTCCATCCCCTCCGAATCACCAGCCATCTGGAACACGCCGGTTCGATGAACCAGTTCCGGAACGCGGATCTGCAAATCGCAAATCGTGTTGGTGGCTACCTAGATCGTGTAGCTTTATCTTTTATATTAGTCTAAATGTTAACATTTTTTTTACATTTTTGCTTCTGAAAATATATATAATTATATTTTTCGCCAGTTCTTTACAGCGCGTTTAAGATTACTGTAATAGCATCATTATCAAATCGATCAATTTAATTTATGTAATATTAATATTTCAGTTGCAATTTATAATGTTTTTGCGTTTATGATATTTTTTTGCATTTTAAGTCGGATAATAATCGGTATGCAGTTTATATAACTGATACAAATGTATTTAAATTTTACATGTAAAAATATTTTTAGGATTTTCAAGATCTAATCTCGATCCTTTCCTTATATTATCCTTTTCCTTATTCATTCAATTTATTCATATAACGGTCTAGATTCGTTTATTATTATTTATATAATTGTGTAGAATAAATTCTCAAAGTATCTCGCGAAAAATTAAAGTTATAAATTCTTGTTATAACAAATTGTGGTTTACATGATTCAAAAAATTTGCAAAAGCTCGATAATATACAGCCGACAATATAGATAGTAAAAATTAAGAATTAAAAAATTAACACAAATATCAATAAAAAACATCAAATACGGCCGAGGCTGAATCTTGATGCTTAATAATGTTTTCATGTCAATTTCAAACACATCTTTTCACAATTAAATTACGCGCCGAACTGGAAATGCAATCAAAAGTTACAGAATTTAATTAATATCATTAATTTTAATTTTTCAAATAAAAATTTCTCGAGGTTTCTTAAATTATTAGTTCGTCAATACGAATCAGTTTTAATAAACAAATTTCATCGATTTAATGTATTAGTGTGCGTTATTAAAGATAGAAAACTCGATTTTTATTTAAAATTCCATCTTTTTCTTATTCGTTATAAGTTAGAGAGCTAATTTATAATAATGTTCTACTTTCTCACACACTCAATGTGTTTTATTTCCCGCATAAATTTAAAACTTTTAAAGTGAATTGTCACTCTAAAGAGTGAAATCTCTCTTTTTTCCAAGACTGGCTCAATTTTCATTCTTTAGACTTCAAAGAATTTAGTTTTTAATTATATTTAAACTTGTCAACTGGCAACAGAAGTTAAACGATTCCGCGTTTATAAAGTATACAATAACTCTTTGATCGAGTGAGTATTGTTAATATTGCATTATTAAGCGTGTCCTAGAATTCGAACGCGGCCTTTCGAATTAGGGCTCTTCCGTTCGGCTGCGTCCCACGGAATAAAATTCGAGATCCCTCCTTTAGCAAACACGGTACTTTCGATTAGGAAGGAAGATTATACGGGGAAAGGGAGGATTTTATCTGCCTCGCGCTCGTCCTCGCCTTTCTTCCCTTATAAGCGCATGGTAACCATGCCTCCTCCGGTTTTCAACCCCGTCCCCCGAACCGCGGCAGCATGGATACACAAAGGGTAAAGGGTCCACCCTTAAGTCCGGGAAGACGAAGCTGACTGGTCGGTTGATCAGCAAAGCGTCACGATAGGTCGTAGGGTGTGGTCCAGCCGCTTTTCTGCGCTATCGAGGCACGTAAAAGAAGAAGGGTCGTCAGCTCGATCGATTTTCCGCTCTCTCCCTCCATCATCGGGTGAGAGGTCGAAAAAAGAGACGAACAGTACGCACGCACGCACGTACGCACGCGGTGCGTGTAGCGCAAAAATGTTGCCGTGCGTGGCAGCGACGGCTGCGGCGGTGGCGGCGGCGGCGGTGGCGATGGCGATGGCGAGACGGCGACGCCGGCGGCGGCGGCGGCGGTGGCGGCGGCGGCGGCGGCGGCGGCAGTGGCGGGTGGTGGTGTGCGAAAAAGTTCCCGTGTCGACCCCGGCGTCAGTGGTGTGCGTCTCTCTGGTGTGTGCGAAGGAAACCGCCCTTGTCGTTAACTACCGCGTCCGTTCTTCCGTCTCCGTGGGATTTTCCTCCTTACCTCCGTCGCGCCTTCCCTTACCGGCGACGCCTCTGCACGACGCCGAGCGTCGTCGAGCGTCGAGCGCGACGAAATGAGGGCTCGGCGATGCGCGTTTCGCACCTGCGTACAAGACGCCGCAGCACGTCGATGCATCGCACGTGGACGTGCCACCGCCGCCGCGGCGCAGCCAAGAGGAGAGGAGAGGAGAGGAGAGAAGAGGACAGGAGAGGAGAGCGAGTGAGTAGACGCGACATCGAACGCGGGTTGGAACCCTTGACGCGAACGCTCGCGCCGATCTGTGTGATGCGCTCTCGTTTTTTTTTTCCTTTTTTTTTTTATTCGAGTGCTAATTCAGATCGCTTACGCGGACGCTGATTCGAAACGCTTCGCATCGAAAAGTCGGAGCTTCGAGGGCAACCTGCGAACGGATAAAAAAACGAAAATGGGGTGCAACGGCGATTGCCATTCATCGCTAATAATCGGCAATTATCCTTCTTCCCTTCCGATAACAATTCTGCATAAATTCCGATTTCCAGTGACACGATTGGTGTTGTCAACAGAAATCAACCTTGAACCCAACCCTTTTCGCAAAAGTCTGGACCTGGCCCACGTGAATCACCCGTGCCGACATTATTCGTCGGACCGACACGCTGTTCCATATCACCCGGCGTCCTCCACATCGATTTGCTCTCATCCCCCTGTTTCCTCCCTTCCCATTTGCTTATCAATGTAGAATTCTAGATTGATTCTAGAAATTTGATGTAGCACAAATGATTTCACGAATCGGCCGGAGAAAGAGAACATGATTCTGCCTCTTGAACATTTTCCAAGAAGCTCGCTCGATTAAAAATCAGTTGTATAAGTCACAAAATGGCGGAAAAAATTAAGCTGTAATTTTAATCATTAAATCGTCGCGATGTTTCGAGATAATTGAACATTGACTGTTACCTATTTAATCGAAACGATGATGTCTTAAATATCATATTTTTTCAATTATATGCTTTTTTCGAAAAATATACAAGCTTACGCGACGCAAGAGGGGGAGTATAAAATGACACAAAATGTTAAATCTTCTTTAATTATTTTAACCATCGACTTCGTTAATTTACATTTTGTTGTCATTGTCTCAGGCTAGTGACGAATTAGAAATCATTTTCTTAATATAGAACGACCAAAAAGTCATTCAGAATGCTTTTTTACCGAGGAAGAATTGAATACGTTAATTAATGAGAGAATTAAAAAGAGAGAATGGACTATGTTAATTAATTAATTAAAATTATTAAATTAATTTCTTTAATTCAACTCTTATCATCGGCTGTTTATCGCATTTTTGCAAATTTTAGAATGTAATAACAACACGGAAAAACATTTTTGAAGTATTTAAATATTTAACTAGATCTAAAAATAATTTCGTTAGGCTATCAAAATAAATTATGTAGAAATGCTCAAACTGGTTGCTAGAATGTTAAAACTTTTCGCAGCATTATCGTGCCTAAATTTCCTATATAATTAGTTCAACCAAGTTATTTTCAGATCCTGTGTCTGTCTAAATTTTTAGATTTCTGCAAAATTATTCTTGCCGTGAAGAGAGAGAGAGAGAGAGAGAGAGAGAATTTATATGATTTATAAATTTTGTTTGGGAGAATTTATGTTTTTATTGTATAATTTTTTTCACCATAGGATATCTTTAAAATCTTACTCTACAAAAAGAAAAATGTATTACACATTTGAAGACTATTAAAAGTTTGCTAAAGAAGATAAGTTTCGTCACAAGATAAGTTGTATATAAAAAACTATTTCGCAAACCAATCTATGGGTTAAACCAATCAATTGTCATGTGTGTTCGCCAACCAATCAACCTATACATTATATCGTACCGTTTAAAACTTCCCATTCTCTTAAGCGGTCTTTTTACACCTATTATTTATTTATCGTTCGTCCACGAAGTGTAATGACATCAGTAACCAGAAAACTGGACGCATCGTTCCGTATCAACGTGAACGAAGAATCGCGAGTATCTCGCGTGCATCCCTAGCCACCTTTTATCTCGTCCTCCCGATAACGCTTCCGGCACACCCGTTACTTAATGGCGTGCATAAAATCGTTGTGGATGACTAGGTGCACTTCTGAGTACTTAACGTAATGAATAAGACGAACAGTCTCGGCTGACGAATGGTCATTAAACGCTTCCGACGTATTTGAATGTGGCAATGTCAGAAAACATTTTACCTCGTAGAAATTAAAGAAGAAAATGAATATTGACTGAGGGAGAAACATTCGATTATCTTCTTTCCGTAACACTCTCGCGTAATTTATCGTACAATAAATTACAACCGTCTAAAAAGTTATATAATGTATTTTGTGTCCATGTTAAACGATCTGCGAACGCAGGATTTTTTCAGGACATAATTCTGTTTATAATTGTTAATGTATAAATGATTATATATATTTTAATGTAACCTAATATTAGTATTTTTTTTTATGTATGTATATTAAATTTCCGAAAGGCTTTCATATTTTGCATCATGCAAAATTGTAATACGTGGAAAAAATTGATGTATTAACATCATTAGCTAATAGCAATCTTATTGAAAATAAATTTTATTAACATTAGAAATACCGATCAGTCATTATTACTGACCGTTTCTATTTTTTAGATTAATATTATATTTTTTTGTGTAAAAAAAAGATAGGATTTTAAAATATTTTGATTTCTCAATAATTAATAGTTATATCCCTGCATTCTGATAAATTATTTAGTTTTTATCATTTTTTTTATTATTATAATTTATTCGCTTGATCCTTTTAGCGAGTAAAAATGTTGATACTTCTAATGTTAATTGAATGACAATTAAATATTAATTAAACATAACATTTTATTAAAACAAGAGCATGGTGTATTTGTTTTATTAAAACTGTCATCGATAAGATTATTTTTAATTACATTATTATTGCCTAATACTATTTAATATATCATTTTCCGTGTAGATAATTTAAAAAAACAGTCTTAATGTCATTTAATTATTTCTTCTTTCATTTAATTGAACTTGCATGAGAAATGTATAAGAAATTGAATTGTATGGCGTGTACAAACGCAACCTTCGAAGAAATTTTGCGAGTAAATAATTGCTTTTGGAATCTTTTTTTTCAGATACCAGAACAATTGCGCAGCGGATGGCAAGTGCGGAAAATGTTGGGGATGATTTGGGCCTTAGTGGTCCTGTGGTGGCTGCGTTTGAATCCTACTGGCCTGCTAAGTCCCAAGTTGTCTTCGACGTAAACGCGAAGAAACTGGTGTCTCTCCGAAAGAAACTGTCCAGTGATAATTTCCCTAAATCTTAAAGCAAAGCATCTCCATCTCTGAGACACAACGACAAACTTTTTTGTTATATGATAATATATGTTTATGTTTAAATTGACAATAATAACGTGGATGCATGAGAAAAGAAAAATTTATTTTGTCGATAATTGTTATTACGTAAATATTTCTCATTTGTTTCGGATTAAAAAAAATTAATAATTGGTTCTTACAATTGCAATAATATTCCTATATATTTGTCAATGCTCGAATAATTATACGCCAATTCATTTTTCTTCCTTTTCTCTTCAGGAGGAAAGAAGAAGAAAGACGAGTATAAAAGTTCAATCAAAAAGAACAGGCTTAACATATAATAGAGAGAAAACGACAGCTGTCATTTCATTTCAAATTAATTTGTCAGAATGAAAGATACACTCAGAAGATATCATTTTTTGAATGTTCATTAAGAGTTTTTTAAATGATTTTCGAGATCCTCTCTGATTATTTCTGAAATCTCTAGAAAAAGTTTATAAAAGTCAAATATTCAATGTAGAATGAAATAAAGTTTGACAGATGAATAATGTAGAATATAACAGAATAGTATGTGCGAATTAATTTGGGTTTCAATATGTTAGTGCGTATTTTTAAATGTGCATATGTCATACGTCGATCACCTGCAGCGAACGGGAAAGTCGGAAATAAAATACTGACCTATACAATAAATCTGATCGTAATTAATAATTCTCGCAGCAATTACTATCCGACAATCTCCGCGTTTTTTAGCTGTTCTTTTTGCATCTGTTAATTTTTTGTAAAATCTATTATAGCTAATCTCTTCGAAATATCAAAGAGGCAAGTTTGTTAAATGCTATTAAAATTGGCGAAATCGTAATTAAATAAGAACTGTTTTAGCTATACATTTACAAAAGAAGTTTAATTATTATTTATTATTTTATTAATCAAGGATTCGATTAATTATATGTTGGCGTTTTAAATTTTATTATTAATTACACATTGGTATTTTAATTATTTTTATATTATTTAATATTAGTAACATATAGCAATATTTTTTTATTTTGATATGGTGTAGAAGATATTTGCTGCAGACTAAATACGTTTGAAACCCGGTTTAAGAATTAATTATTAACGAAATGAAGCGTAGGCTTTCGAAACGAGTTTGTTGAGGCAGCTTTGGGGTTTCTATGCGGCATGTGCCTCGACACGGAATGAACGCAATGCCCTTGGAAATCCCAAAGGAGTCCAACGCATCGCAACAGCATGGAGGATGATCTATTGAACTCACCGATTTTGTACCATCCAACTCGTTTCTGCGTAATCTTGGATGATCACCGCGCAGAGGAGTGTCACTGACAATCTCTTGATTCTGCCAATCAAGATTTTGCAAATCCAGCGGGAATCTATTCATCTTTCAATGTGATTCCTATAACGTACGAGTTTATGCAACTAGTAATTTCGTGATAGCGTAATTATTTATTTAACTCGAATCAGTTAAAATTACAGAGGAAGTAGAAAAGAGTGATCAACATGGTCAAATGCAAATTATGTATTACATGCTATAATACTTGACATATTATATGCTGTGATATACAATAGATACAGTCCGTACTAATGTCGGGTATTGTTAAAGATAACTGAAATAACATACACAATAACATACGCGTCCGTTTCAAGTTATTTTACTTTCAAATATCAACAATCTTGCGCCTAATTTTGCGAGAAACTGTATTAATTTATTTCAATTTATTATTAAACTTAATTTAAAAAATTGTAATACCACCAAAATTTCACTTCTGATTATAATTAATTAAAAATTTAAGTTATATTATTAAGAATTGTTAGATCTAATATAAACAGACTTAAAATTACTCGGAAATAAAATTCTGTGTATACAAAATGATTCGTTCTATACGATATTGTTGCAAGTGTTTTTACTAAAATATTACATACTTTTGCAAGATTCCAAATGACACACACTCCACACCGTCCATCCACTGATACCTTCCAGCCGAAACTATTGTTAAATGTTAGCTGATACAAACGAATGCTAAATGAAAAAACTATCAACACATCGATTGTAGTCGCCGGTACGGTTTATACAATTACCAAATATAAAGATTCTCATCAAGGTCGATTGTCGGAATTATATACTCAAAAAAACTATGACACGTTGTATGACTCGAATAAAGAAAATATTAATGCATATTTATCTCTATATTTATAAAACGTGAGAATTTTTTAAATTGAATTTTTGCATAAGTCATAATGAAGTAAAATATTTAAAACGTAATGGAAAGGATTGTATTTTAATATTGAAATTTAAAAAATGCTGAGCTTCATGTAAGCACATATAAAAAAAAACAACAAATATGTAAAACGATAATATAAATCTAGCAACATGCCATGGTGTTACATTAACCCACAGATAAAAATGCTCTCAGATGTTATCAGAAAGGAGGATTTATTAAGGATTTAAACATGTCTATAAATATATATCACGATAATGTTACACGTATTGACATTCATTTAGATTAAAAATGGAGGTCAGTGAAATCAAAGAATTTTTTTCTTTTTCTTTTTATTCAGCACGTTTTGGTGCTGTTGTGTTACGTATTGTGTATATGCAATTGATGCATATCATGCTGCATTTCGTGCCGCTCAACATGATGTTCCCGTAACACCACAGTTAGTTCCAAGCGTCGTTTTCCTCGAAAGCTTTCTTGCTGGCTACGACGGTAGTCGTTTGCTCCTTGCGTTTTTTGCGTCTTTTACCTATACGAGACAAATCGGGCGGTTGATGCAAAGCGCAAGAATAAAAAGAGCGTATAATACCTACCCGTAGCAACTTGCCACTCGTCGTCATCGTCCTCCGGTGGCTTCACGCCATTTGTCGTCGATGTCTCGTCATCCTTCATATCCTTCCTGCGAACAATTCCCTCATGTAATGAATGTAGCGAATGAAAAAAGAATTTCCGTCAGCGTGGCAAGTAATCGCCGCGAAAAATAGATCGACAGACGCCGACAGTCGCGCGTAAAAAGTACTCCTGTCTCCTTCACGAAGATCCTACCGTTTACATCGCTTAACTCTTTATATCCTGCAATATCGGCTGTATTTAACAAGAACACGCACACGTGCGTCGTGTACGTGACGCGCGCACGTGATGCTGCATATTCATAAGTCGCGAGCCTCGCAGCAACAGTTCCGCGAGTGGCTCTGACACGCGCGCCGAGTAAATTCCATGGGCGTAATGTACGATAATGCCAATAATGCACAACCGCGAGCGAGCGAGCGAGCGATCGGTCGGTTCATCGGTCGATTAGTCCCTCTCTCTTTCGCGATTGCATCCAGCGCGTTCGTGCGCCCGAGGTGCCTGCCTCTCGATGTCGATGTTAAACACTTGGTTCTTCATCCATTAAGGCTCAGTTCTACCAATATAAAATTAATTTTAATCTCAGTTCAATTTACTTTTTTTCAATTTATCTTTTTCTAATGCCCATTTCTAACAATGTAGATTAACATTAATCTCAGTTTAATGATTCTTTACCCTTTTCTTAGAACTAGAAGAGATAAAAAGTATGAACCAAGATTAAACTTAATGAAGAAATGGATATATGTTGCAATTTCCTTCGTGGATCTAAGAATATCTTACTTCTCAACTACAAATCCAAGTGTGTAATAAATAAGTTCATATATGTACATGACTTAGCAATAACATTAAAAATAACATATTATACATACAAATATATCGATTTCCGTATTTAAACATATAACAAGTATTATTTTTATATATAGAAAATTAAATCACATACGTATACGCAGTCACTTGTTACACGTTTAGATTTAAAATGCAACAATGCTGATCAAAAGAATCATTTTTTCGTCCGAAAAGATCATTCCTAAGCAGACTAATAATTCCTCTTGTTAAAATTTAAATCGACCGATTGTAAATGCCATGTCCTCTCAATGACCATTCTACTCTTCCTAGAAACGTCATCCGTCTGTCCCGGTTGTGACCGCGAGCTCCTTGTCATCTGATGTTGATGTCATTTCGTTTCGCAGCAAGGAAACGCGTGCACGCGCAACGCAGCGGGGAGAGTTACGAGCACGGTGATTGCGAGCACGTGGGCGATTCATTAATATCGTGTCGCCCGCGAGACCGAGCAGTGTTGTAACTACAATGCGGTGGAGCAACTGCAGTTGGTTAAACGGAAACGGGAAATATATATGTATATATATATATATATATATATATATATATATATATATATATATATATATATATATATATATATACAAACACACACACAC
>Ga0157364_1003209_pt1 | contig 15777 bp, 11 predicted proteins | sample AttsexASBM2_FD_111476 | JGI IMG/M metagenome (GOLD analysis project Ga0157364, IMG submission 111476) | Fungus gardens microbial communities from leaf cutter ant in Ribeirão Preto, State of São Paulo, Brazil - Atta sexdens ASBM2 | ecosystem: Host-associated > Fungi > Mycelium > Unclassified ...
ACCAGGACAGACTAGTATATATAGTGGTAGATAGAGTAGGAGCTCCTTATCGAGTTCTCTTGTATCAACCCGGTATAAGGTTTATTCACTTGTCCAACTCTAAGGGCTTGTGTCTACAACAAAGGGAACCTAATGGAATTCCTAGTACAAAGTGTCTACTCTATATATGCTAGCTAATTGGTCTATATGAAACTTTATCTAACCTATCCTAATAGCTATATATTATCTATAAGATTAATATGTGATAAGCATACTATATGATGTTATTGTTCTAAAACCTTCTATACCTTTATATATGATATGTATAACTGATATGCAATGTCATACTATACCCTAATCCTAAGTTCAAAATAGGAAAATAAATAAAAAGGAAAGAAAACAAAAAATAAAATAAAGTCTATTATTTTCAACTCTAATACAAGCTAGGTAAACCTGCTTATGATACTCCTAAGGTATTTAGGTCTATTATTCTGCTTAACATGCTTAGCAAGCTCATTGAGAATATGATTGCTAAGTGACTCTACTTGATGCTATCAAGTATAGTATCCTTCATTCTAATCAGCTTGAAGATATGATCCAACAGTTCACTTAAGATGCTGGTGTGTTTTCAACACACTTGGTTTAAGCTGGTTGGGCTAAGAGACTCAAAACTAGTATAGTAGCATTTGATATTGCACAATTCTTTCTTTTTTTGAACTATATTATACTTACTTTGATTTTCAGATACTTTGGATTTCCAAACTGCATTGTAGACTTTCTTTCTGACTATTTTATAGGTAAGTCAACTTATGTTACAATTCAAAGGTCTTAGAGTAAATCAATGAAGAGAAACTGAAACCTTGTATTTGGGTTAAATACAAGAGAACTCAATAGAAAGTTCTGTACAAACTAGTCTATCTTATATACCAAACTAGGTGGTCTGTGCTAACTACTTCTCTAGCCTACTCTAAAGATCATGTATTCATCTTAAGGTCAACATGTATTCTACATATTACATAATATTATTTTCTAGAATTTTCTATATCCTTCTATGTGTTTCGTAAATTTGTGACAATTACTGTGACTGTGTCATCTGCTGTGACTGATGTGTGATCATATAATCTTGTTACTCTAACCATAACCCTAGGTTCATAGAAAATAAAAATAAATTAAAAAAGAGATTAAATAAAAAAGCTAGTGTCTAAACTTTGCATGTCTGACAAGATTGTATTGTTCACCACTTGGTATTATAACTAAGTCCTTAGGTAAGGGCAAAAAACAACTCTTATCTTGAATAATACTATCATTAGCCTACTCTAAAAAGTCATATTGTTATGATTGATATCTTATAGTTTACAGATGGCTGTTTTACAGACAACAGATTTTGGAGTTCTTCTTTATTATAACTGAATGATTGGCTATGCTATATATTAATAATATATAGGATCAGTCAGTATCTTATGTACTAGTAGAGATATCCTTATATTTTCTGACTTATTTCTTTATTGCTAATATATATACTCCTCATAGTCTTTAGGTGTAAATACTATTCTATATTCTTATGCTTTACCAATTTATCATCCTTCTCCTCTTTACTCAAGTCTTGCCTAAGTTACAACCTCAGCCAAGCTTAAGGTCATAACATATGTGTTTTTCATAAGGTTAATATATGTAAAATATGCTATATGATATCATCTTGTTCTATGATCTTCTACAATATTCTATTGTAATATTTTGTAATAATCATATGTGATGTCACTTTATACTCTAACCCTAAGCCCCAAAAGTGAAAATAAAAGAGAAAAAAATAGAAAAATGTAAGTCCATCATCTTCAACTCTGATATTCAACATCTATAGACTGACTAACTGATTGAACAGGTTTGTCATAAACTTAACTAGTACCTTTGGCTCTTTATAAGTAAATAATAAGATGACTAGTATGACTTTTCTTTCTTAGCCAAATTCAAGTACAATGATTATATATACTTATATACTCAGTAATCTCTCTTTATTCTTGATACTGGATACTGTTAGGATGATTGAACAAAGTCTGTGAGGTTCTAGTAGATTTGCATCTTTATAAAAATCAAGTATAACCTACTTTCAGAAAAACTTAAGAGAACAAAATAAGGTTTTATAAGGATAGTTACTATTCTAAATATCATACTGTTCATTCCAATCTAGTAGAACAAATGCTGAGCTACTTATTAGAATGATAATATGCAGATGTTCAAAAATATAAGCAAAATTGTCTAGAACATTTCCCAGAAAGGCTATCATATCTTAATCTAGCCATATCTGTCCTAACTCATAGATAAAACCTCTTTTCTCATTTATACTCACTAATATATATTCTATTCTTGCTGGACCCTTGACAACTCTACTTCAGACATTCAAGAATTACTAGAGACTAAGGTAATGCTTAACAGTCTCTATTTTCAGATAACTACCTAAGGTAGTATACTCAGTATATAAGCTAGTAGTAGTTTATACTGTAAAGTCTTATCCTGAAAATTCACTAAAAATATCACTAACACTGAAAGTTAGTGATAATATATTTCCCATCTTCTAGTAGACTTGTCTACCAGTCATATTCTGAGTATATCTTCTGAAATATATACTTTTATAAGTCATGTATATAAGCTGAAGTTATAGGTCATTCTGACTCCAGCATTCTGCATACTTAGATAACACACAACTTACTTATTTGAACTTTCAAAAGCCTATTATAGGATCTTGAATAATAAAGTGTGAACTACATCTAGCAAAGGTAAGATATAAATAGAAGACAGCTAGTAATAATCTCAGAAGTCATTTAAAGAGACAGTGTATAAGCATAGGGTTTGGCAGTAGAGGCTAAGAGAGTCTGTAGGTTTTTGTTGTGGTGTGCTTGAATTTGAATATTTTTCTTTACTTTTTATCTATTTTCCTTGATTTAATATTGGTGGTTCTCTGTAAAAGAATTGGTTGATAGCTGTAAAAGATTCAATTTTTTTACTGCTCAAAACAAAAATATAGGTAATACATAATATTTTAATATTGGACAAAGTTGCAAAATTTTGTTTTATACAAAAATAATTCATAAGTTAAAGCAATTAAAATAGTTTTTTTAATAAAATTAATGTCATTTGCTTAATAAATACATCTTTTCCTTAGAATAATTTACTTGCATGCCTACCCATTGCTTATGCTATGTCCTATCTTAGAATATTTAACCATAATCTCCATCCAGTCTGCTGGACTGCTATGAAGTATTTATTCTGGTACTTAAAAGGAACCAGCAGTTATAAGCTTGTATACAAAGAAAGTGATAATCCAAAAATATTCCAAAAATATTCTGATACATCTTATAGTAGTTGTAAAAAAAGTGGTTGCCCTACAGGTAGTTATACAACTATAGTATGTGGTAGAGTAGTTGGATAGTCATCAAAATGTCAATTCTTTCTTACATTATTTAGTACTGAGGCTGAATATGTAGCAGCTGTTGAAGCTAGTAAAGAAATCAAATATATGACAAAATTTTTAACAGAATTTGAATATTCCTCTTTCCATGTATCAATCCTCTTTATTGACAACAAGTCTGAGATTGAGGTCTCTAAGAATCCAGAGCATCATAGACATATGAAACATCTAGATTTGTGACACTATTGGCTTAAAAATGTGGTACAAGAATCACTTATCACTCCAGCATATGTTTCATCATATCAAAATGTGGCTGATTTATTCATTAAACCAGTACAATCTCAAGTGATCAAGTTTTCAGTTCCCAAACTTGGTTTAACACCTTAGGCATACTCTTATATTTGTTATATTACTCCTTTCTTTCTCTTTCTATTGCTTGTGGACTTATGAGATCAAGGGGGTGTGTTAGAAGTGATTTTCTCAGCCCTATCATAGCAGATGTGGACTTGGAGAGGCTTCCTAACCCCAATATAATATATAATATGCAAAAATTCTCATCATAAATCATAAATAATTCATTAGAATACTTAAAAATTCTCTGACAATCCACTGCCTAGAGTAGTAAGAATAAATGAAGTTAATTACCCTTATAGCTCATCTTATAACATTATTAAGATAAATATGATTCCATATAATATCCAGTAAAAAGGCCAACACCCAATCTGTTATAAGACGAGAGTGTGGACAGACTTTGGCTAGGGCTAGGGTTAGCTGGACAAAGATAGTGAGTATTATTATTAGTCTACAACGGATGGAGAGCACATGACCTGGAAGTCATGTGACAGAGTCTAGAGCGGTCTAGAAGAATCAAGAGGAGTCTAGATCAGAGTTAGGGTTAGGAGTGACATCAAGGGACATGGGTTCCTCATGGTGTACACATAGTGTGCACATGTATGATGGAGATTAAGAGTGATGATGTAGGACAATGGAGTAGGATAGAGGGTATGACGTCAGGGCACATGTAGAAAGCATGGTGGCCTTATGGAAAACATATGTGGATGAGTAATAGGACATGAGGAAGTGGCATGGACTTAAAGGCCAGATAGATATTGTTGTAGCACAGACTAGGAGCCATGTATATATATAGTGAATAATATAGTGAGGGCTCCTTGTTGAGTTCTCTTATAATTCCCACTACTAGATAGCCTACTGAGAGCTTTGCTAAAGTAAGCAAACTACAAGTGCCGTTCCGGCAAGTGGTTGCTACAACACAATCATTGTTGATAATAATGAGGATAGAATAAACACTCCATCTTCTATAGGTGAATCAGCTGAGCTAGCTATCACTAGCTACTTGGTATCCCTTACAAGAGAAGAAGTAGAGAAAACTTACTTTCTATTAGTACAACATGCAGCAGAGTCTTGTCCAATTTCCATAAACCTTGGAGATATTACTAAATTACCAGCTAACATTTAAAAGAAGTAGCTTAAGTTCTGCCTTAAGATACTGAAATTGCTTAAAACAGAAATGTCTATAAAGTTGAAGATCTTCCTAAGTGATGGAAAGTAATCAAGAATTACTAGGTGTTCAACATTAAGTCTGATAGTTATTACAAATATCAACTTGTTGTAAAATAATTTTCTTAGGTCAATTGAATTGACTTTGATGAATTATTCTCTCTAGCTGTTTGCTATGAGATGGAATACCTATTTCTAACTATTACTTCTATTGAAGATTGGGATATCTATAGTATTGATATAAAAACTGCCTACCTATATAGTAATCTGAATAATAAAATCTACATGGAGCAGCCCAAATGTTTCAGGCTATTTAGTAAAACAAAGCAAGTCTGGCGACTTCACAAAATATTGTATAGCCTTAAGCAAGCTGGCTTATCTTAGTAGTTGTTGTAGTAACTACTAATAAAAATGGCTAATAAAGCACTAAGTAGTTTTATATTGCAAAGAATCTCATAGAGATTACAAGAGAACTCAACAAGAAGTCTCTAATGTATTACTACACTATATATACTACTAACACATGGTTTGTGCTAACAATAAATAACTCTAATCTAAGGTCCATACATTATCTATAAGTATATCATGAGGTTAACATACTGTAGATATGCACCTTGATATTATTCTTTCTAGTTCCTGTCATAATGTTCTAGACTTATAACATCATGTTATGGGTTGCATCATATGATTATGGTCATGTGCCTCCTCATTCTTCAAGGAACGAAAGAAATAGAAATAGAAAATAAAATAGAAATCAAATAAAAGAAAATAGATAAAAGGAAAAAAAAATCAAAATAAAATATAAGGGTTCAAGCATACTATAATAGTGGTAGATTATGACTAAGTCAATATTAGCCCTAGGATTTAAGTGATGTAAATCTAATACTAGTATGTATTACTTTATTAATAAAGAGACTAGAAAGCTTGTTATAGCAATTTTCTATGTTAATAATGTTTGCTTCATAGGTTTAAAATATTCACTGCTTCTCTTAGAGTTAAAGGAAAAATTCATAACAAAATAGGAATATTATGACCTTGCAGAAATCAAAAAGTTTATTAGAATGTATATAAGTCACAATTACAGGAATTAAAAGATCTTTGTAAATTGTTCACAACTCTGACAATTGAGTCCCCTTGTACCACTCAATACAAGTATCAGGTAAGAAACATACCTAGAAGAGAAAACTATCCATGGGAAAATTACAAAAGATATTGGATAAAGTGTGGGAACATTATCCAATGTATATAGATGTGTATTATAGATGATCTTAGCTTTAGTGGATGTGCCATGCCTCTGTATGTTATGATAGTTATATGAGTATTTATAGAAAATGGAATATAAGAGAAGTTGGAGTTCTGAGCATATATCATATACCATCTAACATCCACACTCTTCTCACCCGCTTCTAGTGCAAATTACACTCCACTCCAATCACCCATCAATCTGAGAACCAAACCCTATATTCCTCATTAATTTCATGGAGTTCTAAATAACAACTTCTATGGTACTTGACAATCCAGAGTATGTGCAGTAATAGAATATCATCAGATTATCACTTCTGTAGTTAATAATGTTAGCTACCATATACTATTCTTCAGTCTGTTAATCAACTTGAACTTGTGCCATACTTATCTTACAATCCTTCTAAACTCTCACCATCCAAAAATTATAACAACATAATAAATAAGCTAGGTACAACATAATCCATTAAAGTCAAGGTCAATTATTCACATAACGCCATTTCTGGTCCCTCATGTTATTCACTAAGTCTACTCTTGTACTTCTGCCTTTCATACTATATCCACAGATAAACATGGTAAGTGTGAATTACCTCTTAATAGTAGAGAATACTGTAAAAATAAAACAGAAATAAACTATGAAATTTATAACAAGAAGATGTTTGGAAGTATGATGGTATTTTCTAGAAGAAGTAAAAAATAGATTTGGAATATAGACAAATCATAAGAATCTTAAACACTTTATATAAAAACTAAAAATTAAACAGATAGCAGGCTAAATAGGTTTTGTATTTGTCATAATTTGACTTAACTATACAATACATTTATATTTCAGAAAATAATTTTAAAATATCTAATGGGTTGAGTAGAAGACTAGATTGGTAAATATACATAGAAAAGAATAATGAGGATAGAGTTTTAGTAAATTTAAAATGGTTTAAGATAAGAATAGCAAAAGTTGGGTATAGATATATTAGATGAAAGCAAATATTAAAGGTAAAATATAACAAGAAATTGAAAGTAATGGATAAAATGAAAAGAGTGAGCATAAAATTGTTCTATAATATAAATTGATATTAAAGAAAGAAAAGATATATATGCTAAAGAATGAAAAGCTAAGGATAAAAGTTATCTAAATTTATCATAATACTCTAGCAAGAGGCCATAAAAAATTGAAGCAAATAGCAGAGTTAATAATAAGAAACTTTTAATAGTCCAAAGTCATTTGAAAGATAAAGTAGCATATAAATTTATTCTTTCTTATTTTCATTTGATTTTCTTTATTAAAAACTTAAGGTTGGGGTTTAGCATGATGTTACATGGTATGATGGAAGTGTGACAGGTGTTACAGTATGGTCATATATATCATAGTCACAATTATACAATAATATAATATATAAAAGAATACAGAAATTTCTTAAATAATAATATTAAACAGCATATATCACAAAACAAGCTACTCACTGATTGTGATACTTGAAACTTAGATCACTTGACAGTAATTCAAAGGTTCAGTATAAGATAGTAATGATAGATAATGTATAGTATCAATGAGAATAATTAATATTGTTAAGTCTAAAATCTAATCCTCAAACATAGAAATATATATACTCTCTCAAATTGTTGGACAATGAAGTCCAAGAAGTCTCAAACTAAGAAATTGACTTTTAACCTCCTTACTTCTAAGAAGCTGCTAGCTCTTAAAGCTTTAACAACTTCTAAAGCTTTAGTAAGTTTTAAATCTTCTTTTAACATATCAATACTCTCAAATACCAACATATTGTGGAATGTCTTATCTAACTCTGCTTTGTCCAAAATGGATTATACTGAATGGAACAAGATCCAGTCTAACAGCTGGTCTTTGTATTCTCTAGCCAATAATGGGAAATTATAGGAATTTACAATGCTCTTAGCCTCTTCTAAGCTTGCTATACCTGAGGTAATAGATGAACATGTTCCAATGCCTTGTACTCAAGACATAAGAGTTATTGTGCTAAAGCCTACTCTGGAATCTTTGGCCATATCTTATCAGGAGAATCAACTTGCAGATCTGGAACTATAGAATAGATTCTTTATTTCTATTTCCTGTTACAAACTTTATTCAGCTTGTATCTCCACAACTAGTAGACTGATTTTCACAAACTAAGTTGTGCTGGAAATCCCCAAATAAAAGCTATCTCCATATATGCAGGATGTACAAAAGCAACAACAAACAACTGAGATATCAGATCATCAGTAACTGTTAAATCTTTGTTTGCTAATATCTCATAAATGGCTGGACAGATTTACATAATCAAACTTGTGTTAGAAAGTGCTTATCAAACTGTTCCTAATGATATATATAGCAATAAATATTCATAGAGATACAAGTATATTAATGTAATATAATTAGTTATCTTCTAAAATTAGCCTAACATCTGCCATAACAGATGAAAGCTCCCATAAGATATGAGTTTTGATCATGTGATAAAAATAGCTTATGCACAGGCTATTACTTTTTTGTATATATACCTCTGTGTTTGAGGATTAGATCTCAGACTTAACAACAACATTAATTATTCTTGTTGATACTACTCATTATTTATCATTATTATCTCTTTATACTGAACCTCTAAACTACTATTAAGTTCAAGTATCACAATTAGTGAGTAGTTCATTTTGTGATATTTCTCTTCTTGGCCTTGACCAATTCATTGATGGAAATGCTTAAAATATTACATACTCCCTTCACAGAATCACTTCATTTATTAAGCAACAACCTCTTGGCAACAAAATAGCTGATTATATACCAGCTATTGGCAAGTTTGGTCTTGTAGCTAGGGAGCTGCTTGGAGAAATTTATAAGTCTGAGTGGGATAAACTTATATCAGATCAAGAAAACAATCATTTGTTTTAAAACTGTATATTAGCATAGTTCACACCTAAGCTAAGTACAAATACTGGCAAGAAGACAGAGTGGTCAAACATCTCTCCTATCTCTCCTAGGCTAAACAATATAGCCAATGCAACTTTCAAGGCTTTGACTCATTAATAGAAAAAGTCTTATGCTCAAGTATCTAAGAGGAATGTCAAAGAGGTTTTCAAAATCAAAGAAGTTTTCCCACATTTATCTGACAGGACAATTATTAATGTAGCTAATATAGTTAATAGCAAAGAGAGTAAGAAAAAGCCTAGAATCAATATGATCACTAAAGGGCCATTGAGAACAGGAATAGTTTAGCATAATAAATTAAAACTACATTGGGGAATAGCCAACACATACAACTCCAGTTAGCCTAATTATCTAATTTCCAATCTTTAGCATTTCTAAAATGCTAGGAACTCTATTAAATAAACAATTCTACTAATTTATACTTTTGAATATCATTAGTATATATTCCCTGATCAGATGTACAACTCCCTGTGGATGCATTTTTGACTCCTGGTCATTTACAGTTGTTCACAGTATACTAGGTGACTCCTGAGTTATCATAGCATTTTCTAAGGTTGCCAAGACCTCTTATTTGTCACCTGTGCTCTGATTTTATCAGAAAGGCAATGATGATGCATGGTTATGAGAATGCATAGCCTCAGATGTCATCTCAGTAATAAACTGGGATCGTATTCTCTATCATGAACACCATGATGGAGATGGCAAAGCTCATCATGTTTGTGAGTATTTTTGTCAGTATCAGAATCCTGATTCTCTGGCACATAGCACACAATATTTATACTATGCATAGTCCAGGAAGGCTACCAAGGGAGATAACAAGTTATTGAAGTGAGGATTTTGCATAAGCATGTATTTGTTATAAATGTACACACTACAAATGAACCCAGGGCAAGGAAAGTGATTTCATGCCAAGAGCATTTTTGTAATCCTTTCATGAATTCTTTCCAGTTGAAACATGCTGTTTGTAGTTTACAATCTATAGAAGAGAAAGCAATCAAAAAGTCCTTAACTTGACAAGCTAACAAAAACAAGCTGTGTCAGCCCACTAAACAACATATTTCCATCTGGGAGAGTGAAAAGCAAGGACATCCTAATCTATGCAAGATAAATTCTGGTTTCTCAGTCCCATCCAACAACTCAGATAATAACCTCTCTACCTCCTATAACATAAACTCTTCAAGATATTCATATTTATCCACAACTTGACATTGATGTTTTGTAGCATCAATGATGACATAGTGATATATTTGTGGAAAATTGAAACGACCACTAATGACGAGTAGAGAATCAGTGAAACATCTGTAAAGGGCATCATATCAAGAACAAATGCAAGAGACAAGTCTAGAAAATACCAACATTTGTGAATGCTCACATAGCGCTGGCCTTCCAAAAACCTTCATGAAAGTTAAATTTGAGGCATGGTATATCAGATTCGAGTGTCTGCAAGAGATCAAGCACATATTTAGCTCTGAGGGTCAAACAATAAATCAGCAATGTTTCAGAAGCTTAACAATTTTTCTCCAAAGCACAAGCCTTGTTTTTATACCCATTGTCTTGCCATCTACCATTGGTCTCCCAGCCAGCAATGGCTATAATCAACTATGAGTGTGATTCAAGGAGAAAAAAAGGGGGTAGTCACCAACAAGGCTGGTACATTCTATGGTCTTGATCCTCAGGAATTGATGTTCCCTCTCTGCATTCTTTACATTCCTTAATACATTCAAAAGGAGAGGCATGATGACAAGATAATGTTTTGCAAACATTGATTCATGTGTGTCTGCTGCCATGGCTGAAGTTGTAATGGTTATACTGTCATACCTGTGATTTATCATCTGTAGGGTTGATAAGACACAAATGTCATAAGATGACAGAGTCGAGGTAATATAAGATACAAGGGTGTCTAACATGATGCCTTCACAAAAGCACCATGGCATGTGAGTGTACTCAGGATCTTCAAGAGTAGGTATAAAGACTGAGAAGAGTTGCTAGTAATAGCATTTTTGGATAATTTCCTGAGAGGAAATTTGGTGTGAATGAAGGAGAAGTTGGTGGGTGAGTGTACCTCTAGGTCAGTGCACAATTGACATCTACCATGATAAGTGGAAAAGAACAGATTAGCAGCATGACACACGCGAGGATAGAACATGGGAATGATGGTTCTTAATTAGCATGTGAAGACAGCTTCAGATGAAAAATTGACTGAAACTCACTATACGGTACATTGAGCATGTTATTTGTCTTTCCTTTGGAACTGACTGCTATGGTCATGGGTCCAGCTTGATGAGCTCTCCAGTTGTAGTTGACGAGCATGGAGGGAATATTTTTTAATGTAGGAAGAACCACACAAAGCACATGGGATGGGATGCTGTCGATAGCTTGTTTGTAGAGGGAAGGAGGCTGGTTACAAGTTGAGAGTGTTACTAACAGGAATGTAAATAAATGTGAAGGAGAGTGGGTGGGATTACAGTGCAGTTAGGACTAGTCCTAGCTTTTGTTTGTGGTCCTCGCATGCCTCAACAAAAACATCTTTTACCAAGATGTGAATGAAATTAAATGCTTTGTACATAGGATCACCTTGGGCGGCAAGTTAGGGGCTGGTGACATCTGATTGATGACAATTATGTAATTATTTGATATAACACATGAGTGAGTGGTACTTTCACTACTTTTGCTGGTGTATATCATGAGTGCACCCAATACCACATCTGCTACCAGGGCTTCAAAGGCTTTTTATACTCCTTGCCTCACACCTCCTTCTTCTGATGGCAGAGCAATGTAATTTCACCAGTTTCTCAACAAGCGATTACCATTTATGAAGCAAGAAACACTATTGAAAGAATTTTTCATGAAATTGGTGCCTTTTTCTACTGAGAAGACTTAAGAATTGTTGGACAAGCTGAAAGACAACACTCTCTATGATGGTAAATGTTGGCCAAGTTTGTGTGTAGCAAAGACGCAGACAGAGCAGAAGAAGCAGGAAGAGCAGAAGACACAGGAAGAGCAGAGGACAAAGAAGACACAGAAGATGCAGAAGCAACCAAAAAAGTTAAAGGTGTCAGAAGTGCATGAAGTGGAAAATGAGCAGAAGGTGCATAATATGTGGAAGGAAAAGAAGGAGCCACAGGAACCCCAGGAAGCATCATAGGAAGCAGACACTGCATACACATCCTTGTCCCAGCAACCTGCTTGTGCATTGTCGTCTCTTGGTACACATAAGAAAGAGTCTGAGCTTTATCAACCCTTCATTAGGATTGTCCAAATGATTGCAGAAATGTCAGTGGACTCAAGTCAAAATCAGCATTGTATTGCAGATGTTTGGATTGATACTCACAAAGAGGAGCCTGAAACAACTAATATAGACTCTAACATCTCATTGATTCCTGATATCTGCTTTGTATGAGGAGATACCCCTGAGGCAGAGAATGTGGTAGACTTGAGGGACTAGGAATGCATGACTCAGAACACAGAATCAGAGAAAACTAGTGTGAGTACTGTCTTGTACTGGATGTCTGACTGCTTATCAATGTGGTAGTCAAGTACACTCTGAACTGGTGATTCCAATTGCATCTCAAATGTGAGCATCAAGTCTGTCCAGTCACCTTTTCTACATGCTGAGAATGGTACTTGAAGTGGGAGCATTCTCGCTGTTGGCTGCAGGTGTATTCTATAGTGGAAATCAAGACAGATGTAACCAATACACTAGCTCAGTTATCAGCCTACGTGAGCCGAATATTCATGGAATGTATCGATTGGCTGTTTGTGATTGCATTCACTCTCAATGATCGACTTCTTCGGATGCATCTATTTAACCATAGCAGAATTGTGTCCTCCGGCCCAATTGATATTCACAATGTGAGTTCCAGGACTCCATCTATGGTCAGACAAGAGTGATGACGTGCTCCCAGGAACCTCTGCTTTTCATTGCTGACCTTGCCAGCTGCTCCACCCTGACACCGGAACAGCTTGGCTGGGATCCATCAATTGAGGTTTGGGATGGTAATCGTGTTGTTCCATAATATAGGGCCAAGATGCAACAGTTTTCATCGACTTACCATGTGCCTTGGGTCATCTCTGCATTCAGTGGAATACATTCAGCTCCTTCTGAATCTCAGAGAGCTAACATTGATCAACAGCAATGTTATGTAATGATTCAGTGTCTCACATTGCAGGATGCAAAATGGCTGTGGGGAAGAGTAACAATTATGATGGAGGTTATGTCGCTGGAAGATTGGGAAAAAAAGAATGAAAAAGTGAGATCTTTATAATGGGACGAGTGATATGCTGAACTTCCTCTCTCTTAAGCTCATATCTATGTCATGAAACAATTGTGGCAACGGCTCCCTGGACTTGACAGTGATGCACTGGCCTTCATGAATTCTTCGCTTGAACCAGACAAAGGTGTCAGTAGAAACCAGCCATTTGAGCAAGAGCTCTAGTCCATACCATTTGAGGAGTTTATTCTTCATCATGCAAACCTCGATTCCCGCTTGGAGGTGGCTGGATTTGTTCAAGTAGAGGGCAAAAACGTGGAAATGCTGACCTATATCTGGAAGGGGATCAACACAAACTCTAAGCCTAAGCCTGAGAGAATACCCAAGTTGAAGCACACTGGAGATCAAAAGTCGTGCTCAAATTCCTTGAAAACATGGAGGCGGGACCCGACAAGGACCACAACAAGTCAGGGGGCAAGGATACGGGCCCCAGCCGCAATTTCTTGCATGTTGGTGCAGATAGTCCTCAGAATATCTGGATCCAAGGTTACAGAATGTGCAAACATGATGGAGTTTCTGAATGGATTTTGAGGGGCACTTGAGGGTGAGTTTTCTCTGATGAGAAATTATGCTAGCTAATGTCTTGTTCAGAGCATGAAAAATGTTATCATGCAGGGATCATTCAATGAGACATCAACACCAACAACATCATCATCAGCAATGGAGTGGGCCGCCTGATTGACTTTGATCATAGTAGGGTCACCCAGTGATTCAAGCCTCAGGTCATTGGTAATCATCAGAGGATTGAGGAATCTTTTTGCCAACCACTACTTGCAAAATTTGGGAAGTCAGTTATATCCTGAGCAGAGGAGATGATGGGTGATCCTGACAATGCTCTCATTTACTTGACTGGTTTACAAAAAGATAATGTGTGCACCAGATCACTATCATTCAACGACCTGGGGTGGTGCGAAGAGGTGTGTGTGTGTGTCCTCCTTTTGAGAAACCCATTCATGTATCCTTCTAGCATTATGATATTCCTTCATTCTATTTACGTTATGCTGGGCCTGGTCACATCACAGTATGTTCTTGGGCAATGTTATCTGAGCCTTTCTGATCCTTGCATAGAGAACACCTGCATTCATGAGTTGTATGTTGGGTGCTCGTTTTGCGCACACCACAATCCATGATGTTGAATTATTCCTGTGGATGTTGGGCCATTTGATCATCAAGTTCTTGGGACTGGAAGGACCTCCAAAGGAAATGACCCCAGTGCTGAGGGAGGCCTTATCAGTGTTCATAGGTGATCATAATTCACAAGAGCAAAAGAAGCAAATCCTGGATGATGACAAGTGCTTTATCAAGTTCCTGGAGTATATCAGTCCAGAGTTTGAGGTTCTCAAGGACTTTATGCATGCTTGGCATTGTGTCCTTTCTCTGGCTTATCGATACCGATCTGGAATGGAATTCAAGTACTCGCATCAGACATTTATTCAATGTATTAAGTGTGCTCTTGAGGCTGTGCACTTGACATACAATGTCGAGCAAGCAGGGAGTAAGGGTCAGGATGGAATAGGACAAGGACAGGCTATCCTCCATCAACAGACCATATACTATCTAGTAGAGACACTTTGACCTTCCTCGAATCACAACTCACAGAACTTACGAAGTCAAAATAAGAGAAGGAGATTGGACTAAGGGGAAAAGTCTTCTTTGTATCTGATTAGATCGTATCAGCTTGATAATTTTTGCTCCAAGCACAGTACCTGGTTTCTATCATCTTATCATTGGATAGTTCTGTCAATGATACACAGTCTTTGGTACTGGAATATTAATAAGTGCTTTTCTAGTATGTGTTATAGGCAGTCACCAAAACAGCTGTTATTACCTAATGAATTTGTGAATTATGTAAAAACTCTGATTCTGAAGAAAGCAATTGCTTTTTTATTTCTTACCACCATCTTATATGATAACATCTGAAAGAATTTTAGCAAATACATCTTTTCTCTTTAACTTAAGTACATCATCTAAACCTCAAGAATCTTTTAAGAACCTTGTAAGAATATAGCAACAGATATAGAAGTCAATACTCCTAGAGGAGACCAACTCAGTCTGTTTCATTAAGTACTAACAGCTCTAGGGTCTATTCAGTGTACTCAAATATCTTGTCAATTGGCTATGCTAAACATGTTCAAGCCTTAGCTAACAACTTTACCTAGGCTGATCAAGTTGAGACTAGTCTATCTAAAGAACCAGCTTTGTCCTATGTGTCCCCACACATAGGGGAATCTAACAAGACTAACAAGGCTATAGAAGTAAAAACAGTGCTAGAACCTCATAACACCATTGCTAACAACATGTGTAACTTCCACGAGCTAGAACCTTCTGTTATCCCTTATTTGATCAACCAGTCTATGAACCCACAATTGTGGAATGGCAGTTTCTGCCCTATTTCTATCTTTGGAATCAACAAATATTTGGAAGGTAATGCAAAA
>Ga0157364_1003210_pt1 | contig 15776 bp, 7 predicted proteins | sample AttsexASBM2_FD_111476 | JGI IMG/M metagenome (GOLD analysis project Ga0157364, IMG submission 111476) | Fungus gardens microbial communities from leaf cutter ant in Ribeirão Preto, State of São Paulo, Brazil - Atta sexdens ASBM2 | ecosystem: Host-associated > Fungi > Mycelium > Unclassified ...
AAAGATAAGTTGGATTATTTCAATTAGGAGACAAAGTATTAATAAATTAAGTTTAATTTATTGAAATTTTTATTTCTTAATAAATATAAAACTTATGTCTGTTTTATTTTATTAAATTTTAGAATGGACTAAAGTCAGATCAGAACAATGAGAACAGGTTAGATGGTACTGTGATGCAACAAGTAAGCGAACATCAGAACAATATGAATATGAGTATGATGGACAACATGAGTCTCAGTATGCCCATGATGATGTCAAGTAATACCCAGCAACAAATAACTTCAGTTCCTATGGACAACAGTGGTAGCTCTGTACAGAATATTCAACCAGTAGCTGGACCAAGCACGCAAACGACACATGACCAAATCACACAGAATCAAACAGATGCGCCTACGCAACAGGAAGAAGAAGACGAGAGCAGTGATGAAGATGAAAACTCGGACGATGAATGTGAGGGAGACGAAGGTATATATATATATATATATATATATATATATATATATATATATATATATATATATCTGTTCTATTTATTATATCTTGTAATGCATGTATTTAATTATTTAATTGTTACTGTTAATTATTTAATTGTTTATTTAATTACTATTATTTTATTACTAAGCAAATAACAAAAAAGTTTAGAAAAATAGGAAGAAAAAAATCTTAAATTTTGTTTAAGGCCTACCCATAAAAGAAGAAAGTGAAGAAGATCCTAATAATAGAACTATTGAGCCTACAACATTTGTCAACGTTTCTTTGGCGTGTGACGAAGCAGGACCTTCAGGACTTCAACAACAGAAAATTACAGATATGCCAGAGATAGTAATACCACAAACATCAGATGTGGATCCGAAAACTGGGTGAGTTTTCTGTTTTTACTTTATTGTTTAAGGGCCAAAGGTGCCATTTGTTGTGGTAAACATATACAATCATACATAAACATTGCGTTGGTTTTTATATTCATATTTTATACTCATTATTTTTATCAATTTTATTTAAATTTGAATGAATTCGTAATTATCAAATCAGCGACATATATAAATAGAATGAATTTAACGATATTGAACGATAATTATTATGGAAAAGTAGTTTCAGTAATTTAAAACAGAAATTATCAATAGTATTGAAGTATATTTATTTCTAAAAAATAAAAATAAAAAAAAACTAATGTGCGTATATGAGAATATTATGCTCTGTTTTAAATTGTTTATAATTATGCATCATGCTCTTTCTTTAAAAAATTTGCTAATAAGTTTTAAAAGAATTGTCGAGTCTGTGAGGTAGAAATGAAAACGTAAAATAGACAACAACTACATTTGTAGCTTTAATTCTTATGAATGTAACATCCAGGTAAACACAAGGTAAGTTTGAACACACCCCACAACCATCTTTGGCCCTAGGTGTTTAGCAATTTAAATATAATAATATAAATTTTCTATATATTATAACATTTACATTAATTTCAAACGATTTTATATGTTTATTTAAGAAAACATGTTTTACGATGAATTTAGAATACAAATTGCTAAACACCTTGTTACTTTTACATGTGGTAGCATGTATATAAAGTGCATTTCGATCAAACACGATCTTGATACGACATATTAATTTTATAATAATGTTCTTTATATATTATTGAACTTGATATTATTTTTATACTTTAATCGAAATGGACTTTGTTAGACATTATTTATATATGTGCAAACAAATGGATAAAGGGATTTCTCTGGATTATTCAAGTAAATTATTAATAACAAAAAAATTAATTTCTCATCTAGCAAAAGTGATGCCTGAGAGAAACCAGCCTGATCTCTTTGTCCACTCATGAATCAAATGTTTACATGTTGTCGATATTAATATTCCCACGCTTACGTGATGGCACTAAATGCCGCACATGACCGATATTCGGCCGATCCAAAAAAATCACAGACGATAGATATTTTTTTAATGCAACGTATATCTACTATTTATGATCTTCGTGCTTTCCGACGCCTGCGCTTTACAATATTGCCAGGACACTATTACTCTATTAGTGTTACGACTAATCTTAAGAGTTACTTCTAATCTACGTAAAAAAATACGTGTTTTACGATCGTTAATAAATTTTACATATGGTTCGTCAGACGATAAAATTGTTGCGTAATAGTGTAATTTTAACCGAGAAAACGGTTAAGAATGGTTAAGAATTTTGATGTTGAAGAAGATGAAGGATTGTATTTCTTCCGATTCGAAGATTTCTGCGAAATGAAAGAAAAAATCGTCCGTTAAGCGACTGCTGAATCAAGAGGATTTTTGTAAACACAAAGGCGAGTATCATCTTTTCTACATTCTGTATTCTATTTTATTTATAGACCTCTTATATGCAAATAAAATAATGCGAATTCGTATCAATAATATTAATATACGAATTTGTATTATCTATGACAATTATATTATTATATTATATTATATTATTTATGATACTATTTTTTGGTATCGAATGAATATTCTCTTATAAATATCCCAACGCGATTATCAGTTATTCTATTATGCACTTTGCTTGAATTGCGCGTATTATTTCGCGTTTTCATTTCAAGTGCAAAAAAATATACCGCGAGGGATAACTCTTTTTAACAAATAATAAACCAGGCTTGCATTATAATCGCGCCGGTTTTGCATTTGAAATGTGTGAAAATTTTGTTAAATATTGCGCCTTGAATTGGCTGCAATATTTGATATTTGTATCGCAATATTCTGATTCTATATCATTTTATATTATAAATTTTTACAACGCTTCTGTGAACGGAGAAAATTGTATTGTTCAGTTTTGAATACAGTGAACATCTGATATATGAAGGATTGATACATAGATTGATACATACTTTTTGTGCTTTTATTGTGTCAAACTTTTATAGATTCAGTTGGTACTCATCACTTGGTACTGAATAATATGTTCGATTTTCTTTTTTGTCTATCGTACTTATTGCTCTTAATTACGTTTTTATCTTATTCGGTATGTTAGTGATATGTTAAAATAACATGTTACGATGTGTTGGACACGAGTATACATGTGAAAAATCATTTTACGGTGTGCAAATGAGAAGAAGATGCCATATCGTAATGGAATGCTTATAAAGGTGAGATTTTTCTATACCTTTAATTTGCGTTTTAACATGTTCTATTTCAAGTCATTAGTGAGTCTTTTGAGTAAAACTTTGCTTTTCTCAAACTCTTTTTGCCAAATTTTATGGCTTGATCTTTATTTTTCCCTTCTGCTATATCGTTAGGGAATATCTAATTATATATACATTTAATGTATATATATTTTTAATTATAATTAATTATTAATGGACACGATATAATGAGACTCTACAAAATCGTTTCATGTCGCGCGCGTAATTAATAAGTCATTTTTATCATGTAATTATTTATCTAATATTATTTAAATACTATTATCATATAAGCCTTATGAATTCGGAAAGCTTGATGAATATTCATGTAGTGGATGATGAAACTTCCAATGTTGTTTGACTTGACGACAACCGCGATGACTTTCTCGATTCGCACATGCGCTCTTGTAACACTAATATTATTATTATTATTATTATTATTATTATTATTATTATTATTATTATTGTTATTGCTGCATTTCGAGAGGGATGCCAGCAATGCCCAAGCACCTTGCACCGGCCACCTTGCAGCACTCACATAAGCATAAAATCTATCTTTTTTTATCTTTCTCTTTCTCTCTTTCTCTCATCACCGCCTGTATGCAAGATATATTTGTAATGATCACAAAAAACAGAATCAAAAGACGAAAGTTGTGTGTGCTCACGGGTCGTTCTCCGTTGCAATGTCCTTGGGTTTTATCAATTTCAGGGAAGGAGGCGAGACCTTCGGTGGATTATCAGGGATGCTGCGTCAGATTCTCTCGCCCTCACCCGAGATCGGGGAGGCCGGTATGTCCGTCAATTGTAATCTCCTACAGACCAACTCGATATTTTCGAACCAATCGTCGATGCTTTCGTCGACGTTGCTTCCCCCGCATTTTCAATCCGTGTGCCCGGACCAGTCTTTGCTTGATCAGGTGCAAATCTTTACTGAGTCTTATCCGTGTCCTACGTGCGGGCTGGAGTTCCGAAGTACCCTTAAGCTAAACTACCACATGCGAACAAGTCACGCCGTGCGTCCGGAATTCGAGCATGGTATCGAGAATCAGCCGCGATACTCGTGTGCAATCTGCTCGCGGACCTTTGTTGCTTTAAATCACCTGAGGATGCACGAAGTTACACATTCTACGCCCATGTCCACATGCGCGTCAACTTCCGCCAATCTCGCTACATCGCCCGGTGGCAACATGGAAAAAACATTCGCCTGCGATCTTTGCCAGGCCAGCTTTCGGTATCGCACACTATTGGAACGTCATCGGAGGATGCACCAAGAGATCGGCCAAGAGAAACCCTATTCCTGCCCGAGATGTTTGATGCGCTTCGAAACGCGCAATTTGTATAATCATCACGCGAAAACCCACAGACCGTTGCCGGCGAGTAATGAAAATCGGATAGTCGCGGGTACGAATGCGGTATCATCGCCTGTCGATTCGGTGATAACCGGCAATCTCGGTGTTGTCAGTGGCGGTGCCGGCGGCGGTGTAAGTGGTGGACCTGTAATCCCCGTCAAGCCCCTACCTTCTTATCCTTGCGACTCATGTTCCAAGCAGTTTGCAACCGCCGAATCATTGACCACACATAAGGCGGTGCACAGGTCACGACCGCTAGTCTGCGACGTATGCGGCAAGGGCTTCACGCATCGCAAGTATTACGTGGTGCACCAGCGTATTCACACCGGCGAGAGGCCGTATCTTTGTGCCATGTGCGGCAAATCATTCACGCAAGCGTCGACGCTCACCGTGCATCGCCGTTATCATACGGGAGAGCGTCCATATACCTGTACGCTATGCGGAAAAGGATTTGTTACGCGAACGATTATGCTTAATCATATGAAAAAACATTAAGCTAATTTGATCACGATCAAATTCAAAATGTAATTGATATTCAAAAGTCTTATTTGTGATCTCAGAATCCATATTTCAACACTCTAAAAAAAAAAATAAATAAATAATATTGAAAATTTAAATCAACTTTGATCGAATTAAAAGAAAATTTAATATAATTTAAATGAAAAAAAAAACTGCAAAAGTAAGATTAAAAATGAGCGACATTTTTTTAATTACCAATTGAAACAAATTTTTTAATAGCTAGTGCGTATAATTTTTTTTAAAAACAAATATTTTATTGGAAATAAAATTCTATAAAAGTAAAATATTTTTAATTGGACGTAATCTCATATGAAAATTGTATGTTGATATCTAACAAGTGCCTAAAATTACTCAAATTACTCGCAGTATAGTAAGTCGATATAATATGGTAAACGAATTAAAATGTGTATAAATTAATTTTTTTTATGAGCTGTCTACATGATAATATATAATTCCGTATAATTTCGGATAAAATATATTTAATAATCAAATCACAAAATCACGATAAAAGTACGCGAACAATTATATGCTATAATCATAAATGTTGTCATCACTGTGATATTGTTTGTATATTATACAAAATATTTAGAATAATGAATATTCTTAAACGCGACGTGGAACTTTCTATCTTTTTAAATAAATTTTGATATGGCATAATTTAGTTTCTAATAAGAGAAATTAGTACCTGCGCAATAATATAAAGTGCCTAAAAGTTCAATTTTCTAAATTATTTAATTTTTTAATCATGAAGTAAATTAAAGTTTCAAAAACAATTTAATAACAATTTAATAATTATTTTTATGCTTCTTGCATTACATTTTTAATTAATGAAATTGTTGACCGATTGTTCTATAGATCGTCCGGAAAATTAGTTCGTGCCGATGTTGAAGGAAAATTGAAACGCAGAAAATTTTAATTTAAAAAATGTATACTAAAATTTAAATTGTAGTCGGCACGAACTTTCCGGACAACCCAATATAATACGGTAACTAATTTCAATTGAATTCAGGTGCCTTTAATTAATATGGGATGAAAGACAGGGTAGAACGTGTAACATGAATTACATAAATGTGACATGTAAGTATGAAGACGCTTAAATATCTAAATATAGTTTCAGAAGTTATGTGTAATTCGAAGGTAGATCCGCAGATAGAATAATAAATGATTGTATTTAATGATTTTTTGCAGTAATTTTCGACTTTAGCGTTACATAAATGTATTTTTTTTTCTATTAACAGATTAGATTGCATTTTTGCAAACGTACGTGCATCTCTGTATATATTGCCGATTAGTAAAAATTGACAATATCTTTTGCGAAGATCGTGTTGTATTTGTGCTAATATTAATCTAGCGATGATATATTTGCAGAATTTTTCAAATGATGAGATTGTTTTAAATATATAAAATGTATTCTTGCAAGATACATACCATAATTATTTATTTATATTTGCTCTATATACATATAATTATATACATATAATTTATATCAATTTATGTTGTTTAAATATATAAAAATGCATTTTTTAAATTGTAATTAAATTTTATGTTTTATTTTACGAGATTTTCGATAACAAAAAATTCTACATCACAAGCTCTTGTTTTTTCAGCAGTCTTAAATTGTAACTTGGAAACGAAGATACATAAAGAAAATTCTAGCAAAATATTCAAAATATAAGTATTTTTCAATAAAATAACGTTAGCAATTAATAGAATAGATTTGTAAAATATATTGAAAATGCCTTGTATGTTCCAGTAATCGATTATATATCCTATATATACTATATAGGATGAATCATTTAAGACTGGCCACCTGAATAACACTCACAGTTTTGAAAATAGGAAAAAAATGTTTCAAACGAGAGAGGAATGGTTTCAAAGTAGAAGTGCTTCTTGTTTTCTTCTAGGTAGAGGTGTCAAAAAGATTTGAAAGTCACCTCCATTTTTTAAAATTCTATAATTTTTTTTATACAATATTCTTATTAGAAGAGATTATTCCTCTAATTATTCTGCATATAGTAGTAAGAATTAAGGTAGAGATATCAAAAAAACCAATAGTAAACGAGATATTTTATACTTTATCGACATATCGTGACAAAAAATGCTAAATGACTGATAGACTATTAATTTTTTAATAATCGTATCTTAATACTTTTATAAACAAAATGGGATGAATCAATTGATGGAAGGAAAATACATAGTTGCTTAAAAAAAAATTTTGTACGCAAAATGGATAATTTTTTAAATAAGCTATGTGTTTTCTTTCCATCAATTGATCATCTTATTATTCATTTTATTATTCTGTTTATAAAAGTATTAAGATATGATTATCAAAAAATTAATAGTTTACGAATTATTTAATTTCATTTTATGTCGTAATATGTGTCAATGAAGTACAAAATATCTCGTAAATTGTTTTTTTTGATAATCATATCTTAATACTTTTATATACAGAATAATTAGAGAAATCATATTACATAAAAAAAAATATATAATCCCCAAAAAAATTGACCTTCATATTTTTTGATGCCTCCATCTAGAAGAAAAATAACACGATCAAAATGCCCCCCTTGAAATCATTACACTATCTGAAACATTTTTCTTATTTCCAAAACTATGGATGTTATTCGGATGGTCGGTTTTAAGTGATTCACCCTGTATATATCTAGAACTGAATTCAACCGAGAAATGAAATATGACAGTTGTTAAATTAAAATAAATATATATTAATAAATTAATATTAATAAATATAATATTTTATTTTATATCAAAATAAAAGAAGAGTTTTCTCGATACGTTTTTCAAATATGTTTAGTTAAAAATGTTTTATTAAAAATATTTTATTAAAAAATATTTATGCTCAATGTAATTTTTGAAAGAATTTTCTTTATTCTCTGATTTTTGACGTTACAATTTAATATAGTTGTAATGTAAGCAGAAGAAATGTGACTTCTCTATAAATGTTTTAATAAATAAAATTTAAGAAACACATTTGTGGTACTAAAATAAAATTTATACTGAAGCATATATATTGAAGTGAATTAACATTAATTTCAATAAGTTAAGGAACTATGAACTATTAACTATAAGTAATTACTTTATTCTTTTTAAACTTATAAATTTTTTTAAATGCAAATGAATACAGTTGATAAAAAGTACAAAATATTGATGAAAAGCATCTGCATCATCGTTTCTCTAGTGATTGCTTGAACTTAATATTTCAAATTTTGTTTGACACTGTATTATTCGCTATCAAGCGAAAAATTTTTCAATATCGATCTGTAATTTAGATTTTAGAAATATGGACAAAAAATATTACGGTCTAAATAATTATAATTAATGGACATAATTTTTTGTAATGTGCAAGTATTACATGAACAGTTTAAAGCTGTTATTTTGCGATGAATAATATCTTAATTTTCTATCATACATTTATCAAAAAGTTCGTATAATTTTGCATGTTATAAGATTTTTCCTACTGACATTAATTATAATTATCTAGTTGATTCTTTGCTCCTTTATATAGTTAAGAAAAGAAAACGAAACTCTTTTTAACATTTATATACTAATATGTTTAATAATTTTTTATTATATAATATTAAATTAATAAATTATAGTAATAAAACTGTGTGCAGAGAAAAATGTACATCTATACGAGTATGTTATACAGGGTATTTTATTATAGGATATTTTTTCGATCTCGAAATAGTCCAGATTATTGAACTTTAAAGGGAATTTCGAGCTATATCTCCAGTCTTATCTCGAACCTTGAATCTTCATGAACATTGCGAGCATTTCAGCAATCTATATATAGTGTTTTAATTGTATGTTTTATGCAGTCAGATATGCACACAAGACACATACGAGGTTTGATTCAAAGCTCGCCTCTAAATTCGGTTTCAAGTTTGGCTTAAAATTTCGTTTGAAACCCAGCTTAAAGTTCGATTCAATAATATGGACGCATTTTTAGATATTAAAAGCTCAATTTAAAAAATATAAATATCGAGTATAAATAATTGAAAAAAATCAAATTTTAATCAATTAATCTTTTGGAACAAACGGGTGTACCAAATAATATTAATCTTTGGAACAAATGAATGTATCAAATAATATTGATTATTTTATTAATATTAATTTTATTAATATTAATTAATACTAATTTTCAATTTGAAAATTATTTATCTGCAAGTATATTTGACATTAAAGATTATGGAGGTCTGACAAATTTTACTTTTTCTATGAGAAGAAATTAAGTAATTCAAAATTTTTCGGAAAATTTATAATTGTTGAATTTATGACTCGTATGATAGTAATACAACATTCTGTATATACTATAAGCAAGAAATAGTGAGATTATGCACTTAGAAGAAAAGAAAATAAATATGGTACGATTGTTAATATAATTAGTATGGTTAAGATGGCCGCATTTTATTAACAAACACAATACAAACACAACATTAGTATTAAGAAATAGAATATGGTATTTTGTAGTTGCGAATTGTATGCTACAAGGTCATATAAGCAAGGTTGCAAGTACAACGAGTAGAAGACGATGGTGTTCGTTCGCGAATAATCATTGTTTAAGCGTATAATAAGACATTGATGAGAGAAAATAAAAGGCAGATGGCTAATAAAGAGAATACTGGAAATCACAAGTGAGGCGCTTTATTGACTACCCAACTTCCATACAATCGAGCACGAGTGTTCAGCTGATCATCCCTGTACATATCTCGCGTACCACGTAAGGCCTGGTTAAGGCAACGAAAAAAGCAGCGAGGAACGAGCACTGATTGACTTCCGTTTGTGTCTCTCTTCTTTCCAGATATTTTGTGTCAAGACTCTCGGTGCTGCCTCAGGATCGGCAGCAATGCGGGTCCAGCGTAATCAAGCAGATCTTCATCAAGCCGGTCAAGCTGAAGCAGTTACAGGCAGACTCCAAACAATCGAAGAGGAAGACGACGCTCGCTCACGAGAGTACCTTGAAATGCGAATTTTGTGGCGGCAATTTCATCTGTGAACAGGCTTTTAATATGCATTTAAAGATGCATGAATCTCATTCGGAAGAACAAATGCAGCAGGATGAGCAATTAGTCTGCGAGAATTGTGGCTGTACCTTCATGACGATACTAGAGCTACGTGAGCATCAGAAGAAACACGTTGCCGAAGACTGTTTTAGCTGTGACAACTGCGACTACGTGACCACCCGCAAAGAGAACTTAATCACTCATCAGAAGTGCCACAATGTGTCTAATTACAAGTATCAGTGCGAGGAATGCGGCGAGCAATTCCAGAGCAAGAGCAACTGTCAGGTACATCTATTGTCGCATGCGAGTGAAAAGTCGTTTCAGTGCGACGTGTGTAACGCCACATTTCGCTACCGTCAAGGTCTACGATTGCACTCGAAGTTACATCAACCGGATTATGTACAGCCACAAAGAAAACATCACTGCGAGCTATGCAACAAGCGTTTCTCTCGGAGACAAGTGTTGCTGATGCACATGAAAACTCACGACGCGGGACCGCAAAATGAATACGTATGCACGATATGCAGCAAGTCCGTATCCAGCAAGACTTATCTCGCGGTACATCAGCGCAAGCATACCGGCGAGAAGCCTCATGTTTGCGACGTTTGTGGCAAAGGCTTTATCTCGCAGAACTATCTGAGCGTGCATCGTCGCACGCATACGGGCGAGAAACCGCATCAGTGCACTCATTGCAAGAAAAGGTTTACCCAACGGACTACGTTAGTAGTACATCTACGAGGTCACACAGGTGATCGACCTTATCCCTGCACATACTGTCATAAATCATTTGCTTCAAAAACGATGCTGAACTCGCACTTGAAAACACACGCGAAACAAAACGCTCGACAGCAACAGGAACAGCAGCAACAGCATCAAGAAAGTTCGCAACAGGAAGAGGAATCAGTGTCGTACGAAACGGTCACTATAGTGTTGTAATTAGTGATTGTTTAGATCCTATACTTTTTTTTATGTAATCAAGCTTGTTTATTTCTTTTATGTTTCATCAGCGTAAGTGATATTAGCAGAAGATGCAAAAAAATAGATATAAATAACTGCCAGATACTTCGCAATTTACACAAATCGTTGAGCGTTTTAATTTTATAAAATAACTGGTGGAAGTATATTGTAAGACAAATTTGCTTTAGTAGTGATGCTATGTTATGTTAGATGAAAAATGTATACTTGTAATAAGTATTGCTCGATTAAAATGTGAACAAGTATTTATCGAATCAGCATCTTTCCTAAACGGAATCGGTTTATATCAGTACTAAAAGTTGTAAAAGATATAGTAGCGCAGTTGTACTTAGTATATTTTTTAAATGATATTTTACTGGAAAGTATCATTTAAAAAATATAATATATTATATACGACCTGGAAAATTTTCAAAAATCTATAATTTTCAAAAAAATTTCTGTTTTATTCTTGAAAATTAGAGATTTTGGAATTTTACCAGGAATCAAGGAAATTTTGAAATTTTATTTTTAAATTCTCTTTTCTTGGAAACATTTCGTTGATAATTTTTTCTTGATAATGTAAAATGTAGAGAATTAGCAATAAGTATGGCATGCATCCGTATATTCACGTATATTCTCTTTTCGCAAATTTTTATTAAAAAAAATGAGGGTAACAGTAGAAAACAATACTTATTATCAGCAGAATAGAGTAGTTTATTAATATTGCATTATAATGCGCCTTCCTTGTACTATTCCATAGATATCTAAAAAATGATTGTAAAAAAGATAATAGGTCAAAACTACCTCTACTCAGGATTGCCACAGACCTGGAAAACCAAGAAAAATCAGGGAAATTAAAATTGGTCATGGAAAACTGAGAAAAATATCAGGAGAAAATATAAAAGAGACTGAAATTTTAAACTTTGCTCGCAATTTCCTTAAACTGCTTCTATTCCAAATAATTTTTATAATTTTTCAAATATATCTGTTTATATAGTCAAATACTCATTAAAAACTCGTGCACTTTAAATGATTTAAAAAAATAATTAAAATTTATATTTAGTAATTTTATTTGATTGCTCTTATTCGTCATAACTGCATTCCTTTTTCCAATTCTAATTTATTTTTCATTGGCTTAAATTTGCCCCCAAAATATTATTATATTACTAATTTCTTTTGCGTTTTTAATAATATAAACTTTTCTTACAATCCTTGATTCTAAATGTTAAAATTTTTTACATATTTTATTGATCATGGAAATTTCTCATTTTTCTGGAGAACGTGGAAAAGTCAGGGAGTTTTAAAATTCATTTTCTGTGGCAATTCTGCTATTATAGAATTCCTGCCTTCTACTAATTTTCAATATATGCTTTATTTATATTACTTGCACTTAAATTTCACTTAAATTATTTTACATTTAGGAAATTCTTTAATCTTAAAATTTTCAATAAAAATAAATTTTTAAGGAATTTTTATACAAAAATTCAGTAAACACTTTGAGATTGTTTTGTAATATTAGATTGCTGAAAATAATGAAACAGTGACAGATTTAGATTATGATTATAAATAAGCATAATATGATTCTCAATTTGAATATTAGTTATGCAGGTTTTAAACGTGAAAATTTCTTTAAAAAAATATCAATCCAAAATACAAAAAATCTTATAAATATGACACAAATGTGTATTACTGTTAATTTTATTTTTCTTAGCCATAATCAATGAAATAAAAGAGCAAAGTATGAATATCTACATTAAAAAATAAATGAAACACTTATTGATTTTCAGTGAAGTCCTATATTACTCTGTTTTAATCATCAATGAATTTTTCACTGATTCAGTTTAAGTGAGGTAGGTACTCCCTTATTCCTAAGTCTGATATTATTGATGCTTATGCATAATATCTGCATAATTTAAAAGACTTACAAGATAATGCCAATTTTTATTATAGTGAGTAATGTGAGTATAATTATTAAAGAATTATGTAAACAAAACGTTTCGCAAACTAACTATACAATACATGTTTATTAAAAAAATAAATTACCTTATGAAATTTGATCAAATTGCGAGAAGATTTGCTAATGAAATTTTCCCGTAAATAAATTAATAAAGACAAATTCGAAGCAGAAAAGTTCTTTTACGTTTGCGTATAGCGATTTGAGATTTGTCCATTATGTTCAAAACGTCAGAAAAAGCGAGTGATTTCACAAACTGTTATAAACCGTCCATAAATTTTTAATTTTATTACTGTAACAGTATTTTTTAAATTTATGCTTATATTTGTTTTACTTGTAATACTAATATGATACATAAATAGATAGTTATTTATTTGATATTTGCTTCGTGCCCGTCTTTATCTTTATAGAAATTCATTAATGATATATTCTATTGTAAATAATTGTACGCTTTTTGAATATAATACTTGCCTAATTGTTATACATCAAGAAGTTTCCTGTGCCTTTATTGTTATATTGTTTAAAGAGAAAGTTATACACGATTATGTAAAAATTGGGAATAAATCTATTATTGGCGATTAATGATATAATAGTGTCTAATAAAAATTGCTGTAGTTTTGCAGAACATTTATAAATATGTATTTTACTATCTTCCAGTGAAAGTATATCCATTTATGAATAATGTAATTTGACCTTTTATTTTTTTTTACAAAAGAAAAAAATGAAACTAAAATTCTTAATTGAAATATTTTTTGATAAAATAATTTGTATTTTGATAATCTTGTAATAATAAAATATTTGATTATAAGTATTGCTTAGGCTGGGTTGTTCCACCTTTTGATAAATTTTACCTTGAGTAAATAGCAAGATTATCCAATTATATGCGTGGATTGCCCAGATTTATTTGATAGATAAAATTTATCAAAAGGTGGAACAACCTTATTCTTTTACTTTTTTGTTTATCCAATAAATAAATTACCACAGTTTAGCCGAAAATAAAATAACTGGCCCTTAATCATAATTAAATATTAAAGAGATTTAATTTTTTAATTATGCTATTTTTCTATTAAAAAAATTGGAATAATGGTTAAGTTATATAGAACTTATTATATGCTTCATCGCATTTTACACAATTATTATTAGCAGTATTTAAATTATGTTATATTCTTGTGGACATTAATATATCATGTATTATTTAACTTCAGATATTGATAATAAAAGAAATTTAAGTTTTCACAAGGAATTGGCAGAAAATATTGTCTTTATTTCTAAATGTTAATTTTTATACATTTATAAATTTGATATTTTTGCGTGAAATTTTACATAGAATAATAACTTTTTATTTTTACGCAATTTATATTTTATTCTAGTATTATTGTATAAGCGATTATTTCAATAAAATGTTATTATTTGTAATTCTTTAGAAATATTCTTCAAAATTTTTTGAAAACGTCTGAATATAAAATATTTAAAAAATAAATTATAATTATAGATAAAATATTTTCTTTTTCTTTTAGTAGTCATTTGATTTTGCAAATATTTTTGAAAGAATTTGTTATATTACTTTATTCTCTTTTATATATATAAATGATTTGATATCTCTAGAGCTTAACATGTAAATTAAAAAATTATTTATTTTTTTCCTAGACTTATATATATTTTTTCTTAGTATTTCTTTGATTTCCAATAATTTATGATATATGAAATATTTAACTCGATGTGTTACTGAGATCGCAGCTTTCCAATTGTACAGTAAGTAACAAGATTTTAATATTTTATATTGACAATATTTTATGTTGGTACATTTATTAAATTTCTTACTACATTTGAAGACTTTAATGAATATAAAAGATGTGCTTTTTTACTTAAATAAACTTCATTGATTTGTTCACTTTATAATTTGCTTTATATTATGTAATTTTTCTTTTATGCGTATGATTTTATATAATGATGTCTATCGTCTAATTGTTTAACATGTAACATGAATTGATTAAATATCTTATTTTAGAGTTAAAAACATTTATTTTTTAATTATGAATATAATCTGTTTCTTTATTTCTTTTCAGAACGAAAAAATGGATTTCTAGAGTACCTCAAAAACTTATAGAAAGAGAAGATCAAAGTGCAACCTTCGTTATTCTTCAAGAGATTGATGACAAAACTTTTGCACGAACAATTCTTGTTCAAGAGGTAACCCCGTACCACTGTGATTCATGCAATGAAGATTTTGATACAGAAGCCAGTTTGATAGTGCATAGAACGGAACAATCAATACTAAGAACCCGAGAAGCGTTGCGTCAAGCAGAAAAAAAGAAACATGAATGTGGCATATGCGGACAGACTTTCTCGAAAAAGTTGCAATTGATTAACCATCGACGGATACAATGTAGGCAACTTCTGGACACACAAAAGAAGCAGGAATGGAAAGAAACAGTTATAGAAACACTTAAGAAGACTGAAACAATTAAGAAGACAAAGAAAATTAAAAAAACAGAAAAAATCAAGAAGGTTCGAGAAAAAAATGAGGAATTGTCAGCAGGTCCAGTTAAGTGTGATCAGTGTCATAAGATATTCAAAAAGAAAAAATATTTGAATGTGCACAAAACGTTACATGGCGCACCGCACATTTGTCAGATGTGTGGCGCGAAGCTGACTTCAGAATATTATCTAAAGATGCACATCAGGCGGCACAACAAGCAATTTACGGAATTTTGCAAAATTTGTAATAAGGGTTTCTATTTAAAAGCTGTTCTGAAATATCACATGGCCATGCATATTGACGAAAAGCCCTGTATCTGCGAGATTTGTCACAAATCCTTTAGAAATCAAG
>Ga0157364_1003211_pt1 | contig 15776 bp, 7 predicted proteins | sample AttsexASBM2_FD_111476 | JGI IMG/M metagenome (GOLD analysis project Ga0157364, IMG submission 111476) | Fungus gardens microbial communities from leaf cutter ant in Ribeirão Preto, State of São Paulo, Brazil - Atta sexdens ASBM2 | ecosystem: Host-associated > Fungi > Mycelium > Unclassified ...
ATTAGGAATAAGAATAAGTAGTAAGATTTTTCAGGTCATATTAAAAGGATCTTAGGTTCAAACTCTGACTGAGGTAATATTTTTCGCGATAAATTCTTTATGTGTTTCTAATTTAATTTAGGGGAATTATTAGCGTTTCAGATTGATTGTGTTAAAGTTCGAAAGTTATCAGCGCGCAATTATATCTGAAATGAATTGATTTAATAAAGAATATATATATTATTCAATCCTGATAAAAATTTTTCTCATTATTTTTATACGAATTGAAACATTTTTCAGAAATACTCAGAAATATTCGGAAACTTTACTTCTATTTATTTACTATCTTCTCTCAGAATTTTTCATACAAGTGAATTCTGAAATATTCTGAAATTTTCTCATCCCATAATTCAAAAAAAATATTTTAAAATTTTTTAGATTTTAGAACATTTCAAAATTATATTTACAAAAAATCTTAAAAATCTTACGATATTAGTTAACAATTTATAGTTAACATATATAAAAAATTCTGAGAAATGTTCCATGTAGATTTTCTGAGAAATGTTCCAATTCGTAAAAAATGTAAAGAAAGTTATAAAATTAGATAGAAATTCTGAAAAAAATTTTCACCAAGGAAAACATCTAACTTTGACCATTAATGGCATTCTCTATCGTATTGATATATTCATACAGTCATTCTTAATCTTAAGATTTTATCTATCAGTAATCGTAGGTTTTGTTCGCATCATATGTTCCAACATTATCCATAGCTCCTCGCTGAAGTAGGACCTATATTGGAACTTGTTGGAGCATACAACGTGAACATATCTCGTCTATTTCTTTGTAATTAGTTTCTAATAGATTGAAATATCTTAATACTTTTATTTGTTTTACTTGTTCCTAATATTTCTTCCATTGTTTTAAGTCACCGTCGTCATCGGCGAATCCACGTGACACAGAACATTTTGAAGGATCTCTAGAGGCATTCAATTAGAAATACAAAACAACGCGCAATTATATATCTACATATACATATAATATAAAAAATATGTATCTATTATATGTAATGTATATATTCATCATGTATATATCTATGATTACACATGTTACGTGAGAAGGATATACATGTCTTGTTAAAAAAAGAATCAATATTTATGCATATTAATAAAATTTTCCTTGTTTTTAAAGGTTGGTCCCCAAGTGCCATATTTATCATCCTTGCTTGATTGTTGCTGACGATTTTGCTGCTGTTGTTGGCTTGACGACATATTTCTGTGTTTTTCCTTGTCTTTGCTTGAACATTATGAATTGAGCATTATTATTCAATGTTCTCTAGCTTGATGTGCTTCATAATATATATTTTCTAATATTCTATGTATAATGAATATGTATTGTAAAAAACATATATTTATTTATTTTGCAAAATTTATGATTTCCTTGCTTTTTATTAATATAAGTACAATGAATATCATACGTACTTAATTTCTGGATAAGGTCCCTTAATCGTGGTACCGCTTATGTTGGCATATACCATTTTTCTATCCTTTGTAAATTTTGATGTAACACGAAAACAATTTTACTCTCTTCTTCCAGTTTTCGGTTAGTCGAAGCAATCGCAATGATTCAGAGATAATTTGACTTTACTGGATAGCACCTGGAAATTTAATTATAAAAAATAATCGCTTTTATTACTGTTGATTGTAAAAGAAAGAAAAAAAAAAGAAAAAAAGAAAAATAAAGAAAGAAAATGACAGAATTTTAGTTGTATTCTCTAGTATATTTATTGCTTAAGTGGAATACAAAAATCATAACATCATAAGAACATCATCAGATTATATTTATCATTTATAAATTCATTTTTAAGTATCAAATGACGTTCTATGATATTATGGCTATGTTCTAGTGATAATCTATAATTTACAAATGTAGTATTATGAACTTTCAGCACTAATAATGAATTTTGGAACATAGCCTATATCATTATAACTTTGTAACTCTATGTTCTACCTGAGTGTTAGGGGAGCGTATGTATTTTCTCAAAAAGAGTTTGTTTATAAATACATACTCTATGGTACGTGATGTAAATGAACCAGGACTAATAATTCAAGTCGATTTCCAGCGTTGCCTTGTCGACTTCCTTTACGTGTTCCAAGATTTTTGGTTAACCTGCGAAAAATGTCAATAATATGGAAGGTAAAAATTATGGAATAGAAATGATAGTTTTTAAAGCTATAATTTACAATTTACAACGCTTTTGTATTAATAAGTCGTCCAATTACTGCCGTTATTAATTATTGTCAATATCTTTGAGGCGTACTTTCATCAATTTTAGCATATAGTCCTAATAAAGATTAAATAAATTTTTATTTGGGAATCAAAAACTTATATTTTTGATTTTCAAATAAAAATTTATTCGGTTCTTCATATTATAAAAAGTTTTGAGCAGATTTAGAAAAGTTCTTTTCGCATTATATAAGAGTCCTTATATAGTTATTGTTCATCTTCTTTTTACTAAAAACTGATACATTTAATGACGAGTATACACTCTAAATTTCTTATAGTAAAATCTCACTCCAAGAAAATAAAAATACAATCACTTGAAAAAAAAGTGAAAATATTTCATTTAGAGGGGATTATTTAGGAACGTTTTGGCGCACAGTCACATCTAAGATAATAAATTTAAATTGAGAATATATATTGTATTCATAACATCTAATTTTGACCGATTATTGACGTTATCATATTTATATTATTATATTATTATATTATTACATATGTATATTATTTACATAATTGTAAATATTCTTAAAAATATTTTACTTCTTGAAAAAGAGTGACGATTTTCATTCTTTTTAGAGTGAATTTTCACTTCAAAGAAGTGAAGATCATCACTTTTTTTTCAAGAAGTGAAATATTTTCATTTCTTTTTCAAGAATGAATGCATTTTTATTACTCTCTTGGAATGAGATTTCATTGCAAGAAATTTAAAGTGTTTTTTTATTATACCGTTCACATTAAAGGATTCGAAGCAGTTCGTTTTTGCCTCTCAGTAAAAAATTTTTCATGCATGAGTATAAATATGTATAAACACACATAAATATGTACTTCTATAGGTATTCATAAACATACATAATTGTATATAAAATATGTCCATACACATTTACACTTCCTTCTTTCTTCTATAAAATTACGTTTTAATATAATAAAAATAATAATAATGTGAAAACATTAAAAATAATTAAAAGAATAATTTTTGCACTATTTTTTTTTTTAGAAAAAAATAATTTGGAGAAATTGTAAAAAATAATTTGTAAAAAATTTACTTATATATAATAATGTATAAAATTGTGCATAATTATGTATAAACAATTATGAAAAATTTTTTACACTTTTTTCAAACTTGCTTTTTTCTAAAATGCGAACAATGCGAAAATTATTCTTTTAATTATTTTTAATGTTTTCACATTATTATTACACTAAAAAATAACTTTACAAAAGAAAGAGATGTATAAACATGTATGAATATATTTCATATATGTATATGTTCATGAATATTTATATTTATTTATGTATGTTTATACATAATTTTGTTTGACAATTTTGTTTGATTTTACCATTTCATTTTTACCATTTCGTCAGAGTGTATTCGAAAAAATTACAATTGTCACAAAAAACAGCTGAAAAAATCTACAAGATTACATGATAGACAAACTATCAGCCGATGATTGTATTATTTATAGAAAACAATTAAAATTGTGTCACATCCGTGTGTACAATTACATACATTGCCAAAGTCTAAAGTCCCGCTAAATAAATCAAAATTATCTAGACAAAAATAACATAAATTACACATAAACGTATCTTAGATAAGATAAAGATGATTTTATATACAGATAAAAGATGAAATATAACATCGTTTTTTATCTAGACTTAAAAGATATATTGAAAGATGTCGGTCACGCTTTTATTTAGAATACAAATACTTGTACTTATAAACTATTGATCACATGTACGAAATAAATTGGTCGATATTTGATTGTTCTGCGTTTCCTATTGGATACAATGCATTTATATATGCTTATTAGTATGTTTTACTGGAAAATCCGATGGGATCGCAAAATATTTTACAGATCAATAAGATGATTAACGTATTATCGACACATTATTTATACATGTTACTATCAATATCATATCATATCAATATCATATATGTTTAAATATTTTCGTAAAAAGTTTCATATTCAATTAAGCGTCTAAAGTCTAATTCTAAAATTCCAATTTTATTTTTCTTCATGTAATCTATTATATTTGTAATCTTCAATTTCGAAAGTTATACAGATTGCAGAACTTTTATATCAAGCAAATATTGTCACGATTTAATTCTAATCGCCATATATTAAGCTAAGAAATGGTATAAAAAAACTTCAATTTCAAAAAAATTTTTCAGCATAAACATCAAACTAGTATAGTATATCAATGCGTGTACTTTTTAATTCTGGAAAAGGATTTTCAAATATGTAAAAGTAATACATTATACGAAAATTCTTCACCAACTGCGTTGGTCCGTCTCTGAACACCCGTAATGTGTTTCAATAATATTTATCAATATTTTTTCTTTTTCCTTTTAAAATCTAGAAAAAATTGAGATATCGTGCAACATTTTGATCTAAAGTTTTAAATTACCTACTCTAAAACTTTTAAAATGAATCCCACACTATAGAGTGAAATTTCTTAGTTTTAAAAAATTAAAACTTGAATCATATTCTTTTTCTGATTTTTCTTTTTCTGAAACTGGTTCAATTTTCACTATTTAGAATGAGACACTTCAAAAAATTTAAATAGTACTAATAAATGATTATTCACATTGATAAAGTAGATAAATGAAACTAGAAAGAATTTGTACAATATTTTATTAATCTGCCAACGGCACATAGAGGAAAAAAAATTAATCCATTGAGTATAAATATATGCGAATCTAGGAAATTAAAGTTTTTAATTGTCAAATAGTTACAAAGAAAGTCATTCGCGAAAGTTTGATCGAACAGGTACGATCAAAACGATATACTCATGACGTTTTGACATTTGGTTGTTCTTTCGTAAGAAAGAAGGTCAATCAAAGGATTGATCGGCGTGCAGAAATTGTTTTTCACAGTTTTCATTTTCACCACTTACCTGACACTAGGTAAAAATGTCGGGGAGTTGCCTTGACAATCTAAAATCTTGCACCTCATCGACACATATGTAGATCTTAAAGGTTACTGCAAAATACTCCGTTTAGTTCTCAATCTCGTGAATCTAGTTCCACGTAAATTTAACGCTTGTTTCCGTTTTTCCTTGATTGAATCTAATAAAGATCGATCGAGGCTCAATAGTCGAGTCTTGAAAGTTACAAGTAAACGTGACACAGATTCCTAAGAAGACTGCTGGTTCTTCAATTCTGCCGTTCTTACATAGTCTCAGACACTCCCTTCCTTGGTCTGATTTCATCAACGAGTGGGGATATCCCGTGGCTAATGAACAAATAAAACTCGATGGATATACTCGATAATTATATTATGATATTCATTAATCGTTGTGTCAATGTAAATAAATGCATATTGAAGATTGGAAAGCAGCAAAAAAAGTATATTTATTTTCTGTCAGTCTGTTCGAAATAATAAAAATATGTAACGCGCGTATTAGGCTGATATTAATTTGTCATACGACAAATTTTTCAAGTAGTTAATTGTCTGCAGGACAGAGAAGCCCTCGCATTTTCTTTATTCTATAGCTAATCACAGGCTTAAAAAATTTGTTATAAATCGAATATTAGCCTTTAGATGAAAATCACATTTTGACCTACGGCTGAAAATGAATATTCGGTTGTAATTCAATTTCTAAATCGACATTTTTTGGATTAATTTTCAGAGATCGTGATTTTCAGAAATTTATATATTCTTTAAAAAATAAGATTTTATTAAAATATCTAACAATAATAATATAATAATATTGCATCCTCAACTTTAAAAAAAATCAAATCATTTATTATTATTAGAATCATATTAAAGTTTATACTCAAATTGACTTATACTTAATCAACGAATTAATAATTAAAACTGAACAGTTGTTTTTTGAACGTTCATCGATGTATTGCAACTTGCACCCACTGAAATTTTCTCTTAATTTCGGTCGAAACTAAAATCAAATCGAATCCTTGATTTTTGACTGAAACCGAAATCAAAATTTCGGTCTAGTGATCCTATTAGCGATTTATTAGCGAACCTTCGATAAAAAAATAAATTAATATCGCAAACTTATTTTTACTTTTTACTTTACTGAAAACAATGAAAAATTTCAAATAAAAGATATTATGATCGGATGATCTTATAATTTCTTTGTTTTTTTAGAGACGATATCATATCATTTCACCGATCAAAAATAATGATTGATGATCTATACAGGATGTTCCAGAATTAGATGGCCAAACTTTGATATCGTATTCTACTGTCCATAAGGAAAAATGTAATAGGATACAGGATGTAATAGAATACAGAAATTTTTCCTTTTTAAAATATAAATACTTTTTGTTTACGAGAGAATATTTTAAAGGTTTGTAATTTACTTGAAGAAATCGCTGAACATGATCTTATGTTTTACAATACAGATGTTGAGTTTTTCTAAAATTACCATTAGCTCGTTAATATATAAAATGAATATATCTGCTGCCTTAATATTTAAATAAATCATTTTGATAACACTATCTTAATCATGCAACGTTTAAATAAAAACTAATTTATTACAATAAGCTGCCTTTGATGACAGTATCACTTTTTCTATCACAACATTTACTTCAATCGTGTGATATCTTTAAACTTTTAAGATAAACAAAAAATGTTTATATCTCAAAAAGGAAGAGTTTCCGGACTTACGACATTTTTCCATTCTTATGAACAGTAGAATATGATACCAAAGTTTGGCCATGTATTTCTGGGACGCCCTGTATAGTTTATCAGGGTCGCGCGGAATATCCGCATATATTGAAAATGACAGAAACTCATAAAATCATATTTACATTAATGAAACACTTGATACATTTATCAATAATTTACGGAATCCTTTAAAATTTTAATTCCCTTTAACACTACACTGAAAAAATTTCTGATCGAAAATGAACGAATCAGAATTTTTTATTTTTAAATTAAATTTATTATAGTTCTCTAATTAAGACCGAAATTTTGGTTAATATAATATTTCTGGTAAAATCTACTAAAATTCTTATTTTTATCAGAATAATATCAATCAAAATTCTAGTTACTCAACTAGAATTCTAATAGATTTAACCAGAAAATGCTGATTCGTTCATTTTCCACCATACACAGAATTACTATTTAATTCAACCGGATTATTTTTCTCAATGTAATTTTCTCAATGTTATTTTAGTTCTTGTCAATTCGTATGTCTTCTTTAATGTAACTATATATATTGTTCGTCTCATTAAGGCAAATTCATTTACTAATGAAAAGAAGACTTCGTCTTAAATAAAACGATACAAGAATGCGATTTTATTTTACTAAGATACAATGTTAAGCAATAAAATATGGACGTGTGCATATATATATATATATATATATATATATATATATATATACACGCATGTGTTTAATGTAAAAACTTGCCCCTCTATGACTGGCAAGAAATATCGTTTGAAATGTATTTCTCGAAAATTGTCATCCTTGAGGATTTTCATATTAACATTTATATAATTATATAGGATTTACTGGAAAGATAATGCGCGCGGCTGCAGTATTTTCACGAGAATTGTTTGTTTAATATTCATTAATCTTTCGCGAAATATATATTTTTCATCTCATTTCAAAATTCTCTTATTTTTAATTCTCTCTCTCAATTACAAAAAATATATTTCATTTTATCTATAATAATAATAGTATTCCGCAAGTTGTTTTGTTATTCATTTATATGAATAATTATTGTTGTAATCTTGCAATTTTTTTTGATTAGGCAAAAACTAAGAGAATCGTAAATATTTCTGACGCGAAAATATATCAGAACGTCAGAACGTGATGAGGATCTCGGAAAGAAAGTAAACCGAAGCGAAAAGAAAATATACTAAAATCGAAAATTTGTTTAAATCGCAATTTTTCAGTATCGGGATTACAATATGCTTAAGTCATAATTGTGCCGTGCCCACTGCAAAATAAATTATACATTCTTAGGGGAAAATGAGAATCAACGTGTGTAATTCCTGCTTAAGGTAAACTAGAATCTGATGCAACATCGATTTCACATGTCGTCAGGACGCACATCGCGTCGTAAAATTCCGTCGCTATGTTTTACATATCGAAAGAAAGCTAAATGTCATATAACAGCAACTTGACTCGCCGGTTTGAAAATTAATAAAAAAATAGACATATTTAGATCCGAAATCAGAATTATGTGAAATGATCTTTCATTAATTCTATTTCCTTTCTTCTCTCTATAATTCATATTATAATTTTATATTTTGAGAATTTAATGAGATTTGAGAATTTCATTAAGAATTCTTAAATTACACGAGCTTAAAAATAAGATGATACAATTTATTAAGACATTAATCTATATCTTAAAAGGTATAAGAATTTTTACAATAATTATAATAAATGAAACGTTTCGACTTAGTCATCTTCAGCCATTACAATAATAAGAGTAATTGTATAAGATGAAAAAATTATTAACAAGTTATTAAAAATTAAATTAAATATTAAAAAGAACATAAAAAAATCGTTAACGAAATACCATATCAAAAAAAGATTGGGACAATATACCATAGTAAATAAAATATTAAAAATTAAGTCTTCTTTGTGTAAGAATTGTCAAAATTTTTTTCGTTCAAAAGTGAGAAAAAGTGAAATCAGGCGAATAAGATTTTTTTCAATTGTAAGATAAATGAAATCAATGATCAATAAAAGGTATCGTGTTTGACCAATCTTCTTATTCATTTGATTTATTCAAATATTGAAGTAGCAGATATATTTGTTTCATGATATATTCATATGCATGAATTAACAGAAACTTCAGAGAAACTCAGCACCGTGAAAAATAAGATAATTATTTTCAGCAATTTCTTCAAGTAAATTGCAAACCTTTAAAATATTCTCTCGTAAACAAAAAAATGTTTATATTTCAAAAAGGAAAAATTTCCGGATTTATGTTTATATGACCTTTTCATCCTTAGGGATAGTAGAATATGATACCGAAGTTGTCTACCTATTTCTGGGACACTCTGTATATCTATCATTAATATAAGTATCAATAAAACATCACATATCAAATTGAGACTTAAAATATATTTTTATTGATATGTCCTCAAAATATGCACAATTTAATATTTAAGAAAAATCAGAATTTTGAATTCGGCAATGATCATACGAATCCATTTCAATCTCTTGGGAATTCTGAAATATTTTAAGATTTTTTATTCTATGATTTTTTTTAAAATAAACATTGTCAGATTTTAGAAGAGATATTTTATCAGAAATTATAGAATGAGAAATTTTTAAGAAGTCTTAGAATATATGAAGAATTCTAGAAAGACCTATGACTTTCTCAATACTTCTGAAAAGTGTTCCAATTTATGTTAAAAAATCTGAGAAATTTTCTAAAAAATTAAAGTTATTTGGAAATTATGAAAAAAATCTGAAAATTAGATAAAAATTCTGAAAAATTATATGAAAAATTTTGAGAAAAATTTCATCAAGGAAAGCAACATAAATTTATGTTTGTATACTATAATTGTCTGATTCGCTTTATGTCTTTTAATATCTTATGTTTTTGTATATGCCCTTTCTTGTACATACCTCAGACCTACCCTCTATTGTATTACCTTTTTGCCATTTTTTACAAAAAGAAAATAATGATCGTTATAAAAAGAAAGTAATATCTACGCAACACTGTAACAATGCTTCAATATTATCGTCAAGAATTGCAGATTACTAGAAATACAGCAGAATGATAATTAATTAAAATTTATAATTACTCTCGACATCGTAATAAATTGATATTATAAATAAATATTTACAAACATAATTATATCACAATAATTATATTCGTTTGGCAATATTGCTAAACGAATCGATAAAATAGTATAATTTTAATAATAAAATATTATTAATATAATACATCAAATACGATAGAGAATGCCAACCCGGTCAAAGTTAGTTGTTTCGAATAATACAATATATATTCTTATACATCTTCTTAATACAATATATATTAGGTATGGGAAAAAGTTTGTGGCGTTTTTTTAATGCCATCTAACGGGAAAAACGCCACGAACTTTTTCCCACATCTAATATTCTTTATTAAACTTGGCATAATTTATTTATTTAGCAGGAATGCTACAGTTTTTTGCAGGAGTCAAATTAATTAAATTATTCGAATTTTCAGCTAATTCAGTGATACTAACTCGACCACGTTGACGCACAAATTTAGCAACAGCTTCAAGTTCATCTTCCGATATGTAAATAAACTTTCCTCTATCGTCAATTACGCCAGTTAAATTACCATTAGCTTGCAATTCTTGAATTCTTTCTACTACATTCGCTGTTTTAAGTCCAAAATGTGCAGCTAGATCTTCTAAAACCAGCACTTTGTTGAGCTTAATATATGCAAGAAATTCTTGCAACAAGTTCTCTTCGCATTCTCTGTTTTCCTGTTCATAACCTTCTTCCTCCACGCTAAAAGCTTCCTTCATCTTCAAATATTCTTCATATTCTTGCCTTTCCTTTTCCTCTCTAGCTTTCTTTTCTGCTTCTTCTGCTCGTAATTGCTCAACATGCTCTTTCTCAGCTTGTTTATCTCTTTCATCTTGTAAAAGTTGTTCTCTTTTTTTATATTCCTCTCTCTCTCGTTCAGCCGCCTCTCTCTGAATCTTCTTTTCTGCCTTAGCTGCTAACTTTGCTCGTTTTTTCGTTCCTATCTTATGATCTTCATCTTCGTCATTATCTTGATAGATCTGTCTGTCATTTTCCTCAGGTCGGTAATTAGCATGATTAGCATTTTCCTGCATACGACGTCTGGCATTCCTTACAGCACCTACTCGCCTCAACTGTCTAGGTTGACCCTGAGGTTCCACCTCAGCATTTTGGATATTGGCTCGTTCATTCCGCTTAGCTAAAACTAAAATTTATTTATTTGTTTATTGATGTGAGACATGTATAACAATTTTCTTTAACAAACGAGATAGATTTCTTATATATTCCTAATTGTTCCACTATTAGTTTTCCATGAACATAACTTGTCAATTCGATTAAATGTTGCTAGTAAACATCATTTGATTCTCAATCTAAAGATTAAATGAAACGGAGCATAGTGACAAGAAATACGAGTTGATATGTAAAAAGCTAAGAAAGTGGGTTATAAAATAAGTTTCTACCTTGTAAATTAGTTATAAAATAAGTTTTTACCTTGTAAATTAGTTATAAAATAAGTTTCTACCTTAAAGGTTTATAAAATAAGTTTCTACCTTGTAAAAGAGCAGTACATATGATAGTTAGTATAATGATTGCTACAGAGAAATATATCAACAAATTGATATCCATTCTTAAAGAGGTTCAAAAAGAAGATCCTCGACTTAAACTTGCTTCAATTTGTTAACTGTTGACTTGTATTGATCCGATTTCCTCTGGTTAGGTATGGCTGGGACAATCCTAGCCAATTCCAGCGATTACAGCGCAACGAAACGGTCTACGCATATAGGAAAGATATTTCCTATATTATAACTGCTCGACGGTGCCACATGTAGATATTGCAGATACCGAGATACACGCAGACGTGTATCGACGTGACGTCTTTGACCAACAATTTTTTTTTTTGAAGACTTTAATTGAAGAACCTAGCTGATCTTACTCAGTCTTGCTTTCCGAAGGTGACGTGTATTCCGTATGGTTGTCTCTACTCCAGTTTGCTCCGGTTTCATTGGATTTCGTTAGCTCTCATCTGGCATGCGTGCGAACGTTTATTCGTGATTTCATAATTATCTTGTCACTGGTGATAAACTGTTACGCGAAACATGTTAAAATACGGAAATATTTTTTTCATTTTTTTGTGCACTCTCCAATTTGGAACAGGACTGTATTTTCATATCGGTGAAACTGAAAGGAAATGCTTCATCGAAGAGATCCCCGATGACACTACGGTTTTAGGTAAAATTCAATAATTTCATTATTTCAATAGCCTTACTGCTTCTTTTTCAATTATTGTTAATTCAATTGTAGCGAGATAAAAAATTTACAAAAAGAAAATGAATTAAACAAGATACATTGCTCACTTTTTACTTTTGCCTATCGTTTATTCAGCAATAAATATTTTTTATTTGCAATTTGCAGTCAATTACAAAGTAGAACTTTATGATCCAAGAAGCGGAGGTTTCATGCCAAGTAGTCCTGGCATTGGTATGCACGTTGAAGTAAAGGATCCCGATGACAAACCTATCCTCTCAAGAGTTTATAGTTCTGAAGGTCGAATTTCCTTTACCTCGCATACGCCAGGAGAGCACGTAATCTGCTTGTATTCGAACAGCACTGCCTGGTTCAGCGGCACTCAATTGGTAAGATACATACCTCTGGTAAAAATTTTTCTCATAAGTTTTATACGAATTGAAACATTTTTCAGAAATACTCAGAAATATTCGGAAAGTTTACATTTTCTTTCAGAACTTCTCATACAAATGAATTCTAAAATATTCTGAAATTTCTCATCCCATAATTTTTAAAAAGTATTTTTGAATTTTTTTAGATTTTGTAACATTTCATCAGAAATTATACTTACAAAAAATTATAAAAATCTTACGATATTTCATAATTAATATATATGAAAAATTCTGAGAAAAGATGTAGATTTTCTAAGAAATGTTCCAATTCGTATAAAAAATGTTATAAAATTCTGTTATAAAATTAGAGAAATTCTGAAAAATTATATAAAAATTCTAAAAAATTATATGAAAAATTCTGAGAAAAATTTTCACCAGGGACGTCGTACAATTATTGTCATACCAAACGAATCAAAGTGAGAAAGAAAACAAATAAAAATGAAGGACACACACATATATTGGAAAAATATTCCATTTGCAGAGAGTACATCTGGATATTCAAGTAGGGGAACATGCAATTGATTATGCCAATGTAGCACAGAAGGAAAAGTTATCAGAACTTCAACTTAGAATACGTCAGCTTCTAGATCAAGTCGGACAAATAACCAAGGAGCAAAACTACCAGAGGGTATGAAGTAATTAATAATACTAGCGAATTCGATCAATTCTTTTGCACTACTAGATCAGTACATACCAAAAGCTTCTTTACATGAAATTACCAAAGTTAAATGCAAAAATATATAAATATTTTAAACGATTAACTATCTACTAATGATATGCCATTATTTACCAAACATTATTTAACAAAATATATATGTATATCATTTTATTGTGAAGGTTGATTATATTGTATCACTGCATTGACATATAAAGCAACTTTTAATATGTACTGATCCAATGTAGTATGAGTGATCGAATTCACCAATAGTTTTTATGGACGTTTTTTCAGCAAGGTTCATTTCATCCTTATTTAATGTTGAAACAACAAGAATATAACAATTTATTCTGTTATACAGCCTTATTGAAAAATGTCCTTTATGTATAAAGCAACAGTATTATAAAATCTCGAGTATTATAAAAAAAGAAACATTACGGAGAGATTGTATAAAAATATATATAATTTTTCAGTATCGGGAAGAACGGTTTAGACAAACGTCTGAAAGCACTCATCGTCGTGTATTCTGGTGGTCTCTGACTCAGACTGTAGTTGTCCTGATTATGGGTGCATGGCAAATGAAACACCTCAAGAGTTTCTTCGAGGCAAAGAAATTAGTTTAAGTATTACGATGTAAAACGCGCGTTTTGATTTTAGCCACAGTTCATCATTTGTACGTCTAAATTTCATTCGTAGCGTTAGGAAAGTTCCATCATAATATTTGAGCACGGTGCTTATCAAATGAACATATTTCTATCGAATTATCGATTGTTTTCTACAGTAAATAAATTAATTGTGATTATATGCAATTGTGTAATGTGTAGTAAGTTAATAAGAATAAAATAAGTGTCTTAAATATAAAATATCTATAGATATTATTTTATTTTTCTATATTATGAAATTTCTACATCATCTTTTTCTTGATTTCGGAATTTTCAAATTTTTAGTCTCAAATTTAAGTCTCCAGACGATATAACTATAGGCCAATAGTTTGCACAGACTTCCTAAGGCCGGAATCAGATTACAAATTGAAGAATGATTGAAATTTGACCAATTATAAAAAGAGCCAAAATTTCTTTCTCCTTATTGGTAAAATTTCAATCTTTAATCTTTAATCTGAATCTTCAATGCATAGTCTGATTCCGGCTTAACTTCAATAGTCGTCAATTTTAATGTTTAATATCTCAGTTCGCAAGGCAGTTTCGTACTTTTTTCTGCCAGTCTTTCATTTTGTGCAAAAACGTATCGAATGAGCCTAGTTTCATCGAAATCGGAGGAAAGGCAGTTTTTCTGATTTTACTTTATTATAATTATACTTTCTAATTCTAAAATTGCAAAAATTCTCTACTATCCTCAATTCTAGTTTAGTTAAAAATAAGGGAATCGACAAGGATGCGTTCAAGTTATTGGGAATACAAATAAGTTTCCGCCGTTTTTTATAAAAAATTAAGCATTTATTGTGAAAGAACGGTACATGTTTTATTCAAAGTAATGGCCATCGCTAGCCACTACTTTTTCCTATCTTTCTGGTAGCATGTGGATACCGCGTCGGAAGAATGCTTCATCTTTTGAGGCTATCCAATCATCAATACAATTTTTGGTATCTTCACGTGATGTGAAGTGCTGCTCAGACAGGCCATGCGTCATCGATCGGAACAAGTGGTAAGAGTAAGTGTCGGAAAGAGCAAGTATCTGGAGAATACGGTGAGTGGGGTAGAACTTCTCATTTGAGTGTTTTTAAGTAGGTTTTGACCGGCGCCGCAACATGTGGTCGAGCATTATGCAGAGAAGAATAATTTTGTCATGCCTGGAGTAGTAGTGGGCGCGTTTTTCCTTGAGTGTTCGGCTCAATTTGATCAATTGTGTTCGGTAGAGTCCCAGTAATGGTCTGGTTCAGTTTGAGCAACTCATAATACACGACACCAAGCTGATCTCACCAAATACACAACATGAGTTTTTTTCCATGAATATTCGGCTTGGCTGTCGATGTTGAAGCATGGCCAGGTGGTTCCCGTGATTTCCTCTTCTTTGGGTTATCGTAGTGGATCCATTTTTCATCACCAGTGATTATATGATGCATAAAACCTTTTCGTTTATGTTTGGCAAGCAGCATTTCATGTGTGAAAAATCGGCGTTCAACGTTTCTCGGCTTCATATGGAACCCAATTCCCTTGCTTTTGAATCATTCCCAATGATTTCAAACGATATGAAATTATTGAGTCACTCCTAATGTAAGTGCAAGTTCTTTTTGCGTTTGGCACGAATCTTCATCCAATAATGCTTCCAATTCCGCGTCTTCGTACACTTCCGCTACGTTCTTTGTCTTCGACGTCAAATTCACCGTTCTTAAACTTTTGAAACCATTCACGACAATTTCTCTCACTTAAGGCAGCATCACCATATGCTTCTACAAGCAATCTATGAGCCTCAGCTGCAGATTTCTTCAAATTAAAGAAGTAAATCAAAAGTTCCCACAAATGACGCTTATTCGGCTCAAAACTCGACATTTTCGTACAA
>Ga0157364_1003212_pt1 | contig 15776 bp, 10 predicted proteins | sample AttsexASBM2_FD_111476 | JGI IMG/M metagenome (GOLD analysis project Ga0157364, IMG submission 111476) | Fungus gardens microbial communities from leaf cutter ant in Ribeirão Preto, State of São Paulo, Brazil - Atta sexdens ASBM2 | ecosystem: Host-associated > Fungi > Mycelium > Unclassified ...
AGAAGTATAATGTGGGAATTCACAAGAGAACTCGACAAGGAGCCTCTTCTTAATTAGTGTCCTATTTATACAAAAGTCTCTTGGTCCGTGCTACTAATAAATAACCTTGCCCTTATGTCCATGCTCTATCCTCATTCCTGCCTCATGTCTTACTCAAGACCACCATATGTACTCCAGATGCCCTGATATCATCTTCCAGATCCTTCCACCATGTTTTAGGCCTATGATGTCACATTATGTGACCTGTCATGTGACTTCCTTGTCACGTGCCTCTTCATCATCCTTCAAAATAAAATAAGAGAAAAATAAAAATAAAAATAAAATCAGAAAAAGCAAAGAAAATATAAAATTGTTTATGTTCAAAGTGTCCTATAATATATTTCTCATTTTTCTTTGTTGGCAATTATTAGTTAGTTAAGAACTGTTATGGTATAACTCTTGATATGCTTCTTGTATTATTTTAATGTGTATTTCTACTCTTTCATTACCTTTGCCCTTGCATCAATCTAATTCATCAGCTAATAGGAGTTGGATATAGTGTGCTTGTTTTTCCATATCTCCATGAGTTATATTTCATAGTTTTTTGGATATACTATAGACATATCCTCCAATTTGTTCTTTGTATGTGTTGCTAGCTTGTAATAAGATGGTTTCAATATCTGCCAATTTAATATTTGCTGCATTAGCAAGTTTGATCAAGTCTTGAATCTGTAACTGAATTTCCACCATTCTTTCCAATTCTCAAATTATGTGGTGATATTTCTTTGTCTAGTCTTTCTTCTCTTGATTTAGGATTAGAATAAGGTCTATGTTGTTGATGTTGCAAGCAATATATAGGTTAGGGAAGGTGAGTGTGGTAGTGAATTGTTGGGCCATTTGGATAAATTTCTTAATGTTAATGTAACTTAAGATGTTGAACTAGAATTTTACTCCTCTCTTTTATAGGTTTTGATCTGGAATCCTTATCTAGTAGTCTTCAATTGCCTTAGCATGTAGTAATCCTGTTTCAGATATTTACTAATTATTTTTATTTTCATATCCTTTCTAATGTACCAAGAATTGTGTGCCACACCCTTGTTTTCTATGATTCAATACTTCTTCCATCTCATACTTTTCTTTTTTATTAATAGTCTCTATTAGTAGTACTGAATCCATGTGCTGTCTCCTGAATTGTGGTTCTCTACATCATGTTAGCAGGTTTTTATTAAACATATTGTGAATTGCCTATTCTTCTAGTAGTTTTAGCTAAAATGCTCCTTGTCTAATATCCTTTGAGATTTTAAAGGGTCTATATCTTTTTTAGTTCAACTTTTTTGAGAGCTAATTCAAATGAATATTTTTTGCTTCTAACCACATATTATTCATTTTTTTCAATCCTTGCAAGTTCCATCTTTTCTTATCAAACTGCTTCTTTATGGCTTCTTTTGTTATCTCTATTGACTTTTTTTGCTATTTTCCAACTTTCTTGTAGTCTTTTAAGGAAATCTTCTAGCTTTGGTAATTCTGTTTTCACTCCTTTCCATGGATATCTTCCAAAGTTTAATTCAAATGGAGTATGTCTGATTACCACATGTTTCTTGTTATTGTATTGGAATTCTACCACTGATAACCATTCCATTCAGTTATTCTGTTGATAGTTCATATAATATTGCAAGAATACTTCAACTTCTTGGTTAATTCATTCTGTCTGTCTGTCTGACTGAGGATGATATGTCATAAATAATGTTCTTTTAGTCTCTACCAGTGCTTTTATTAAGTCTTCCATGAATTTTGATGCAAACTTGAATCCTCTGTTACTAAGAGCCTTTTGTGGTACTCTGTATATTTTCCAAATGTCATTCTAGTAGATCTTGGCTATGTCTTCTGATGATACTGTTATATTTATTGCTCTAAGCCTGATTATCTTTGTGAATTGATTTATTATAATCATTATAGTATCTTTGCTGTTTGACTTTGGTAGTAGTCCTATAATATTGATACTAATCTCTTATCATGGTCCTTCTAGTATTTCCAGTGGATAGAGCTTCCTAGCTTTCTTCTTGTGTTGCACTTTATTTTGTTAGCATTTTATACATCCTTGAACATACTTTTTGACATCACCTTTTATCCCTAGCCACCAATAGTTTCTTTTGATTAACTTAAGCATTCTTTGTTATCCTGAGTGTCCTACATCTGCTGGATCATGGTTTTCTTGTAGGATTTGCTCTCATATCTTTCTGTTATTTGAAACATAGATCCTTTCTTTGATATAGACTATTCTGTCATCTTTCCATGCTTGCTCTTTGTTTTTCTCCAATTCCTTCTAGACCTCCTGTTCTCTTGTTTGATTTCTCTTGATTTCTTCCAATAATGCAGTTTCTTCTACTACTTGGGTTTTTTCTAATCATCACCACTCTTGCTTTTATACTAATTCTTCTTGTCCATAGCTCATTTTTGAGTATTTTGATGTCCTTGTTGTCTTCTGTCATATCCACTTGATCCTTTCTGAATAGTATATCCACTCTTGTGTTCATTTTCTCTGGAGTGTATTATAATATAAAGTCATAGTCTTGCAACTTCAAACACTATCTTGCTTGTCATCTATTAAGTTTATGCAGTTCTTAGAAATACTTGAGATCCTCGTGATCTATCCAAACTTCAAATTTCTCTGTAGTATCTAATAGATATTATCTTTACTTTACTTTGTAAGAGCTTCTACTATTATGAGTAATTCTTTGTTGTATATCTTATAGTTTCTTTTAGCTAGTTGCATTATTCTCAATAAAAACATGATGGATTTCCACTTTCTCTCTTGTTTCTGGGGTAGAACTCCCCTAATTGCATGTCCTAAAGTATCTGTTTCCACTCTGAATTTTCCTTCTCTCTTTAGGAGAGTAAGTACCAGTTGATTTGTAATCTTGTTCTTAAGTTTTTCAAATGTCTTTTGATGTTCTTCATTCCATTTCCACTCTTTCTTTCCTTTGAGTTTGTGAAGAAGTTTTGCCATATGACTAAAGTTTTTGATGAATCATCAATAGAAATTTGCAAATTCTAAGAAGCTTTCCACTTTTTTATCTTTGTAGAGATTTTCCATTTCTTGACTGCCTTGACTTTGTTTTTTTCCATTTGAACTTCTTTTTGTCTAACTACTACTCCTAGGATCGGTATTTCTTTCATATTGAAGTTGCACTTTGACTATTTAAAACAAATATTATGCTTTTCTGCTATCTTCAAAAAACAAATTATCCATTCTTTTAATTCTTTTCTAGTCTTGGCTGGTATAATAAAATCATCTATATAGTTTATTAATACTTCTTTATATAGTAACTTCTGGAAGATACTGTTCATCATCCTTTGGAATGTGCCTAATAAATTACATAATTCAAAGTATATCACTTTGGGTTCAAAAAATCCTTTGTTTGTTAAAAAAAACTGCTTTCCATTTGTCTCTTTCCTTAATTTATATATTTTTATAATCCTAGATAAGATCCAACTTGTTATATTTTGCCTTATTAAGCTTGTTGATTACTTCCCTAATTATGTGTTGATTCAATTTTCTCTAGTCTTGTACCAATCAGAATGATCTATCCTTCTTTGGAATGTAGAAACATGGTGCTGTATATCTTAAACTTGACTCTACTATTAACCTTATCTTGAGCTGTTCATCTAGCTATTGGTTTGAAGCTTTATCTTCCTTGACTGTTATTATGTAAGCTTTTGCATTCAGTTTCTTTAGTACTTCTTCCATTAAGTTGATTTTGTGGTCCCATTATTGTTGTTCCAGTAGCTTTTTGAATTTATTTTTGTTGAATAGATAGATAAATAGTTGAATATACTTTGGAAGGTCTTCTAGATTTGTTAGATCTAGTTCCTTTCCTATATCCTGTTATTCTTTGTTCTGGTTATCTGTTAGTTATAATCTCTTGGTCTTTGATGTAAATGATATATCCTAATGTTGTGTTCTATATTTCTTTGGGCATCTTGTAAACTGTATTGTTCCTGTATTTCAATTTACTTCTGGATTGTGCTTGAATAACCAGTCATATCCTAAGAACATGTCTATGCTATTTAAATCCATGACTGCTATGTTAATATATTTTTTGTATCTATTGATTTCTACTTCTAGTGGTGTAAATCATGTGACTTCTCCATTCTTAGTTCTATTTACATTGAAAACTTTGAATAGCCTATCTATTGATTCCATTTTGATCTTTTTTTCTTTTACTAGCTGTTTGTTGATTCTAGTATAAGTACATTCTGAATCTACCAATGCCTTCAACCATAGTTCTTTTCCATTTGATATCTTGATATTTTTTTGCATGTTTAGTTCCCTTTCTTTGTTATCTTGTTGGTTTGGAATAACATAATAATTCCTAAAATTATTATGTATAGAGGTTCATTGTACTGTATCTATTTCAAACCTCCAACAAAACCCTCTTGTCATCACTTTCTTCATCTGAATCTTCTTGAACACTTCTGTTCTTCATCTTTTGTCCTAATCTGCAATCCTTTACAAGATGTCCTACTTTGTTGTATTTGTAATATTTTCTTATTTCTCTTTCTCTCTTTGGCCTCCAGTATTTCTTTGCCATATATCTGTAGGTGTTGTAATTAAAGCATTTTAGCCTTCTATCTTTGTCAAAATTATCTTTGGTCTTCCCAATATTCATAGATACTCCTTTTCCTCTATATGTCATTTCTGCTCCTATTCTATAGTTTTGTTGGCTTTTTATGGACTTGTATTTTTATTTGACTAAGGCGATTGCCATCTTCCATTCTCTAAGTGTTTCTAGTGCTGCCATCAGTGGACATCCAAATATTATTTTTATAATGTCTATTTTGATATTCTTCTTTAATAAAAAAATTGTATGCATGTCATTGGCTTCAGCATCCATAGCTAATGCTTCAAATTTGATCATGAGATTGGTAATGTGCTTCTTGCTCTACCTGAATATTTCAATCTTTCATTCAGCATCTGTTGTCTTGCTTTTGTTACTAAACATAGTCTTGATCTCTTTAACAAATTCATTCTAATCTTGGAAGTCTTCTTTGTCTTTTATCTGGTTGAGTTTTTTCTATACATATATTCCTGCAATGCCTCTTCTAAGTTTGGCTAGGATTGCTGTGATTTTATTATCTATTGCTATAACTCTGTTGCTTTCAAGAAATAATTAGATTCCTCTCTACCAGTCTTTGAACTTTGTCTAGTTACCATCAAACCACTTCAGGTCTGGGACTATACTCTTTGGTATAACTATCTGCTCTGTCTGGTTGTGTACTGCTAGTACTGGTGCTATTGACATTTCTTCCATTGTCTTTATTTTTATTGTTCTTGTTTTGTCTGAGGTGTCTTCTTTGGTGATCTTCAATAATTCAAGTTGTTCTGATAATGCCTCAATGTCTGTTCCTTGATGTTGTCAATCTGTCTTGTTTGTCTGTGAATTCTACTATAATACTGTTGTTTCTATTTTTGTCTATGGTCTACACCACAATATTGTTCATGTTTTCCTAACAGTCTAAAACTATATAACTTAGTGGCCTAACAACTATACACTCTCCTTTTGCAAGGTGAGTCTGGTAATACTTTACCAAATGTTGCAACTTTTAGCTTGGCTCAGGTTCCAACTTAGGCAAAGACTGAAGTAAGGAGTAGAAATGGATTAATTAGTAGAGCATAAGAATATAAGAGAGTATCTACAGCTATATATACCTAATAATTATGTGGAATATATATATTGTCCTAAAGGAAACAATGAGGTAAAAAATGAGAAAAGCATAAGGAAGTCTCTACTACTATATGAGGTGCTGACTGATCATACACAAGGTTAAAGCAAGGCATAGCATAAAATGAGTTATAGATGAAACTAACTCCAACATATATCTAACATAAAGAATACTCCTGTAAAACATGAGATCATCAATTGTGCAATTGTAACACTTTGCTTCAGAAGACAAAGACCCTCTTTATAGGCAGAGAGATATTATTAGTAACAATAGAACTCAAAGAAAAATCTAGATAAAGGTTTTTTGTAACCAACTTACAAATTATACATTCAAGTCTAGATAAACCTATTATACTGAGAATACAGAATTCAGAAAGACTGAGAGAAGTAAGACTGAGAAATTATTTACAGAAATAGAAAAGCAAACCAATTGAATACTCATGGAAGCTTATAAGGAAAGAGAGATTGTTCTTGAGGAAAGAAGGCAAAAGTACTTGGATATATTTTTAAAAAGTCAACAATATTCTCAATTAATAGAGATAGATCAACAAAGGGACTATAGGCAAGCCTAGAGCAGTTTACAAAGATATGTTAACATATTTTCATTTAGCAATAGCTACATAGACATTAGATACACTCTGTAGGAAAAAATCTGTACTCTCTAATAGGAGCATAATTAAGAATAGCTCTAGTTACTCCAGCATATAATATAATTGACTGGCCAAAGTAAGCAAGCCAGCTACTATCAAAAGGGTCAGATTAGCACTGTTAGCTTATAATAGTATTTAGAGTGGATAGTAAATATTATAAGCCTATGATAGAGGTTATAACTCAAGACTTAGATATCAGAATTAAATATAATGATCATGGTTATAACAATCATATATTATATAGAAAAGTATAAAAGATTCTAGAACAATAACATTATATAGCATGTTTATTATATGTTAATCTTATAGATAACACATGGCCTTTAAGGTAGGTTAGATTTTGTATAGCATGGATCACTAGCCTAGTATTATTAGAAACTCTATTAAGTTCTCTTGTATTAACATAATACAAGATTTTTTTTTGACTTAACTCTAAGTCTTAAGTTGCAACATTAAAACTTGATTCCCATCTCTGAGACTGCTTAACTCAGAGCCTTCTCTATTCTTTTATTATCCTTGACTAGAAGCAATATTGCTCTTTTGTCAAAAAGAATAGTCAGACCTCAAGCTTAAAAAGTGTACTAGCTAGACAGAGGAAGTCTAATCATTCATATTGTATTAAAGCTCACTAATACTTTGTGGATATAAAACCTTATATAGATATGTTAGGTAGATTTTCTTTGTATAGAAGCTCCATACTACAGTGTCCTCTTGTAACCTGTTCATACAAGAGAATAGTAGTGGCTTTTAAAGTACTGTCTAGTAGAAAATGTCTTTTATAAGACAAAATAGTTTACAGTTTTCTTAGGATAGTAGTTAGTTGTTTAGATAGTTGATAGATAGTATGAGATGGGACTTAAAAAAGGCCTACTAGCACTTACTAAGATTGAGTCAAGTTTCAAGTATAAGCTAGAAAGAAAAACTAGTACCAGTTCTATTTTATCTTTTTACATTTCCTTATCTCCCACACCACTATCAATTTCATCATTACCTACCTCAATTGATTCACTCTCTTACTACAATATGAGTTCACATAACTTTATCAACATTGAACAAATTTTACTTCAGATGAGGTAGCAGTAAGTAGAAGCAGATTGTAGTATTAAAAGCATTATTAGCAGAAAGAGGAGTAAAAGGAAAAGAAGAGCAGAAATAGTGGTCTCAAGATCCAACACTAGGTTAAATTATATATTAGGATGAGAATAAGAAATACCTCAGTAGAGAGGCAAATTTAATGGATTTTGTTATATATACAGGAAAGATTAGCAGATATTTGGGAGATATATGTTTTGGAAGATTTAGAAACTGGAGTGTTTGAGTTTCCAACAGTTGAAGACTTTCTGCCTAAGCTGAAAAAAGAATTTGGCAGTAGGAGTAATGAAATAATAAAAGTAGCAGAGTTAAAAAAGATAGAGTAGAAATCAAGAATAATGAAGAGGTTTGTACAAGAGTTTAAGAGGGTAGTAAGAGGAAGCAGATATAAAGAGAGAGTATTGATTAAAGAGTTTGAGAGAGGTATAAATGATATCATTAGATAAAAACTGATAGAAGTGAAATATCTACTAAGAAACATTGAGTAGTGGTATAAGAAAGCAATAAATTTGGATAAAAACTAGAGAGAAAGCAGGTAAAAGAAAGAAAGGTTGAGAGGAAGAAGAGAGTCAGGAAGTCAAGTACCAAGAATAAACATACCAGCAAATACTGGAGGAACACAAAGACAACAGTTGCTTTAGTTTCAAATTTGGCTAAGAAGACAGAAACTTTAACAGATATCAGCAAGGCCCATACTAATAGAGGAAGTAAAAAGAACTAATATGGTTGTGGTTAACCCACAGCAATAGTAGGCAATGTTTATACCTAGATAGGACTCATATACTATAGATATAGATTATGAGAGAAATTGCTATAATTATTAAAATAATAATGAACATTTAAAAGAGAAAGAGAGTCTAATAGTTGTTACAATTCAAATCTTATAGAGTGAAGTCAAGAAAGAAACCTTATATTAGAGTTAATATAAGAGAACTTGATGGAGTTCCAAGTACAAAGTGTTTATCTTATATATACTAAGCTAATGGTCTGTGCTACACTAAACCTAGCCTATTCTAAAAAGTATATATATTATATGTCAACAACATATAATATAACATCATTGTTCTGGAACTTTCTATATTCTTCTGTATGATACAAAATCATGTGACTATGACTGTGATATTTGATGGACATGTGACTGTCACAGACTGTCACATGTAACATCATACTAACCCCTAACTCTAAGTTTAAAATAATAAAATAAAGAAAAAAGAAAAAAATAATAAGAGAAGTAAAAATAAACAGAGTCCACTATCTTTAACTCTGACAGTAGTTCTTAACTAGGCCCTAGTAATTACAATAGGTTTACAATACTTAGTAGAGTAATAGACAATATATCTTGCTACAATCTAAATAGAAACATGTTAAAAGAAGTAACAGTAAAAATTAGGCTAGAAAAGATTAATACACAAGAAGAAGTAACAGTAGAAGTGTTATTAAATAGTAGTATGACAGGGCTAGTCATGAGTTTGAAGTTTATCAAGAAGCAGATATTTAAGTTAAAAAGATAAAAAAACTAATATATATAGATGAAACATTGAACAAAGAGAGGCCAACAGAAAATTCTGTGGAAGTCAATATTTATTACTAGGGATACAAGAAGAGAGAATAAAAATAGATATAATTGGATATTAGAAATAGAGTATAATTTTAGGAATATTGCTCACCATAATTTTAAAATTGACTGTTACAAACTTTATTTATCTTGTATCTCCACAACCAGTAGACTAATTTTCACAAACTAGATTGTGCTGGAAAGTCCCAAATAATAGCTATCTTTACATATATGAAAGAAGAAGTCTGAGATGGGAGTAAGTATTAGTTAGTATATCGCTGTTAAATACTAGAGATCGAGTTTAATAAGCCAATAAAACTTTTATAGTTACTAATGGCCTGATATTTCAATTGTTTGTTGTTGCTTTTGTACATCCCACATATCTCATGAACAGCTGGACTGATTCACACAATTGAACTTATGTTGGAAAGCATTCATCAAACCATTTCTGATGATATATAGTATATTCTAAAGCAATGAGTATTGATAGAGATACAAACATATCAGTATAGTGATATAATTAGTTATCTTCTAAAATTAGCCTGACATCTGCTATGACAGATGACAGCCCCCATCAGGTACAAGTTTTGATCATGTGATAGAAACAGCTTGTGTATAGATCATCACTATTCTTGTATATATATCTCTGTATCTGAAGATTAGACTTCAGACTTAATATCATCAATCTTCATCATCATTGTCATTATTATTGAACTTCTGAATCACTCCTAAACCTGTGAGAGTACATCCAAGGTTTATTATAAATAAGTAAGTAGTTTATTTTGTGATATTGACTAGAGGATAGAAGAAGTAAAGATAATAAGATGTCTAGAGAAATATGAAAAGTAGTAGAGACCAAAGCAGGAAAAACCATAGTAGCAGAAAAAACCAAAGAAGAAGAGAAAAATAGAAACAAAAAAAGTAGCAAAAGAATAGAAGATTTAGAATGAAGAGAAGGAAGTAGCAAAATCAAAAGAAAAAGCTAAGAAATTAGTTCTTCCAAGATTCTATAAATAGATCCATGTCTTTGAAAAAAAACAAGTCAAAGAATGCTAATAAAAAAGATATGAGATCATGCAATAGATGTAAAAGAAAGGTTTGTACTGAGAAAAAAGAAAGATGTATCCATTGCTAAGAGAAAAGAAGGAAGAAGTGCATAAGTTCATTAAAGAACAATTAAGAAAAGGGTACATTAGACCCTCAAAGTCATCTCAAATGACACTAGTATTTTTCTTTAGGGAAAAAGAATGGTAAGAAGTGTATGGTATAGGACTATAGGTATTTAAAAGGCAGTATTTATGATGTTAGAAGGGTCATTTGAACTTACAGTAATATCCTTTGGACTTACTAATTCTCTAGCTATATTATAGTAGGAATAGAAGAAGAAAAAGAACATGACAAAGTAGTAGAGATAATAAAAAGGTTGGTAGAAAATGATTTATATGTGAAACTAGAGAAGTGTAAGTAAAAGGTTAGAAAGGTAGGATTCTTAGAAGTAGTGATTGGACTGGATGGAATTAAGATGGAAGAAGAGAAGGTGAAAGGAGTGTTGGATTAGCCAACATCTAAAAGGGTCAAGAATATATAGAAGTTTTTTAAGACTAGACAATTATTATTAGCAGTTCATTAAAGATTTTACATTCATAACCAGACTATTGCATGACCTGGTAAGAAAAGATCAGAAGTAGAATTGAATAGAGAAGCAGAAGAAAATGTTTTAAGAGAGTTAAAGGAGAGATTTACAAAAGAACTGGTATTAGCAGCACCAGATTTATATTTAAAGAATGAGGATGAAAGTAGATGTATCAAATTATACAATGGGAGGGGTTTTGTCAATAAAATATGAAGATAAAAAGTGGAAACTAATAGCCTACTTGTCAAAATCTCTTAACAAAACAGAAAAAAATATAAAATTCATGATAAGGAAATGCTGGTAGTTGTTAGATATTTAGAAAACTAGAGACATCTATTAGAGAACACAAGTTTGAGGTCTAGACAGACCATAAGAATTTAGAATACTTTATGAAAACACAAAAGTTAAATTGTAGGTAGGCTTAATGCATATTATATTTGTCACAATTTAATTTTAATTTGAAATATATTAAAAATGAAGATAGGAAAGGTAGATAGACTAAGTAAGAGACTGGACTGGAAAGTAGGAGTAGAAAAAGACAATGAAAATCAAAAATTAATAAAATAGAGATAGATTTATAGTTTAGTAGAAATAATAATAGAAGAATCTAAAGTAGATATCTTAGAAAAATAAAAATAACTAGAGGAAAGAATGAGAAGGTAGTTAGAGTAGTAGAGAAGATGAAAAAGATAGAAGTAAAGATATTAAGAGAAGACAAATAGCAGGTGGAAGAAGAATTGGTATTAAATAAAAAGAAGGTGTATATGCCAAAAGATGAAGAGTTAAGAGTAAAGATAATCTGGTTACACCATAATATGTTAGTGTCAGAATATGGAGAAAGATAAAAGATAATAGAGTTGGTAACAAGGAACTACTAGTAGCTAGGAATAACAAAAGATGTAGAAAAATATGTAAATGGATGTTACTTGTATTAGAGGATGAAGAATAAAATGGAGGCACCAACAGAGAAGTTGATAGTAAATGAGACACCAGAGAGACTGTGGACATATCCAACAGTAAACTTTATTATGAAGTTGCTATTAGTAGTAAGCAAGGATGTGATTTTGATAGTATGTGATAGGTTGTCAAAGATAGCCCATTTTGTGGCAACAATAGAAGGAAAATTAGCAAAGAGATTAGCAAGGTTGTTCAGAGATAATGTATAGAAGTTGCATGGGTTGCCAGAGAATATAATATTAGATAAAAGACCTCAGTTTGTAGTGGAATTGACCAAGGAACTAAATAGAATGTTGGAAATTAAGATGAAGTTATTAACATTCTTTTATCCACAAACAGATAGACAAACAGAATGAATAAATTAAGAACTGGAATAGTATCTTCAATTCTTTGTGGATTACAGATAAAAGAATTAGCTAGAATGGCTAGCAACAGCTGAATTTGCAGTTAACAATGAAACCCATTCAGCAACAAAAGTATTGCCATTTATAGTGAACTATGGTAAAGAGTTGATAATAAGAACAGATATTAGAAGAAAGGGGAAAGTACAGAAGGTGACAGAATTTGTAGTAAGAATGAAAAAAATATAAGAGAAAGCTGGGAAAATATTAAGGAAAGCACAAGAGGAAATGAAATAACAAGTAGATAAGGAGAGGAAAGAAGCTAAGAAATAGAAGAAGAGAGATAAGATGATATTAAGCATAAGAGATTTAGTGTTCAAGGAAAGACCAGTGAAGAAATTAGTGAATCAATATATTGGTTCATATATCATTGACAAGATAGTATTTACTAATGTAATCAAATTATAACTGCCAACTTTAATGAAAATTCACCTAGTTGTGAATGTTAGTAAAATAGTAAGATATAGAGAGTAAGTAGAGGGGCAAAAGATAGAGAAAATGAAACTGATAGAAATAGATAGAGTTAAAGAATAGAAAGTAAAGAAAATATCAAACAAAAGAAAAATAAGAGGAGTATTAAAGTATCTAGTATAATAGAAGAGGTTTACAATAGAGTACAATATATAGAAAAGAGAAAAGAACTTAGAAAATGCAAAAGAAACAGTAGCAGAGTTTGAAAGAAGATTGATTATAAAAGTAAGAAAATAAGAAAAGTTAGAAAGACTTAAGAAAAAGAGACTTTAGAAGGAGAAAGCTACTAAGAAAGTATATAGCAAAAATGTTGTATAAATAGGATAATGGGAAGTTTGAAAATAAATATTTAAAGAAGTTGGAGAAGAACTAGTAAAAGTCAAAGTCAGTTTCTCTAGAGAAGAAACCTTAAAAAGGGAATAATGTCAGAGTTAAAGATGATGGACTTTGTTTTTATTCTTATTATTTTTATTTCTCATTTTATTCATTTTTTCCTGTCTAAACTTAGGGTATGGTGTGACATCACATGCATCACAACAATCATGTATTACACAGAAAGATATAGAAGATTATAGAACAATAATATTATATAACATATAGTCTTTAGGATAGGTTAGATTTTGTATAGTATAAACCACTAGTCTAGTATATATAAGGTAGATACTTTATATCAGAAATTCTATTAAGTTCTCTTGTGTTAACCCAATACAAGGTTTTCCTTTTAACTTAACCCTAAGCCACTCATGGCTTACATATTAGTCTAAAAATATAAGAAATGAAACTATAGAATGTAATATAAACAGTTAAAAAGGTTTTCCAAGATCTCAGAAGCACATAGTTTTCTCTCCATTTTCTATCTGATACTGACCCAATAGTCTTTTTCTATTTGTGAATACTAGTTCTCTTTTTCTTTAGTTGTTTCTACTAGCTGTTCCTACTTGTTGACAGAAGTCAAGTAGAAAAGAGGTTATGCTAGAGTACAGCAAGAACTATGCAATACTAGCTCTTAACTGCATACTAAAAAATTCAAAGAAGACAATATTAGCTTTAGGAATTGATAGAAGATATAGAAACAATAATATAAAAGTAAAAGGAATATATAAGTAATATCTGTTCACAAACACTTTCCCTTGCTAACACACTCCTAAATAGTAAACCTTCCTTGTACTATGTAACAAGTTCCCTTAGAAAATCTAGTAAATAGATTGCAAAGCTCCTTAAAAGCCTCCAATAACACTATAATACATTTCTCAAGTTAAATCTTATAACTGAAGATACCAACTGATACTTATCTTACTAGCTTCTTTCAGACTGCTATAACTCTCTGAAACTCATCCAAAAGTAATAGTAGGTATACTAATAACACTTACTCAATAAAATAGAAGTTTAAATGCTCTTGAATATTCAGATAGAAGTCTTTTTATTACTTCTCTTTTTTTATGGCTTATGTATCATTCTCAAAATACAAAGAATAGATCTAGAGAATGAAAACCAAAACCATAATAAAGCTCTCTAAAGTCTTACAAACATATGGCTATCTCTTTATCTACAATCTAATATCAATTTAATAATCAATTTCTACTCACAAAAGCCTATTTCATTTCTTCTTTACTGTTTCCATGGCTGTTCCTACTCACTCCACCATTCTAAACTCTATTAGCTTCCAATCTAACATGTTTCCATCTTATTTGACTGTTCAAATACTCTTGTGAGTACATATACTTTATAGCTAGTCATTTATGAGTGGTATCTCTTATTCCTAAAGATCTTTTCTTCCTGAGATCTAGTTTGATTAACAGCTATCACACTGCCCCTCAAACTGGTGTTTACTCAAGAGAATCTGAGATATCATCTAAAAGTGTAGATGTTATAACTCAAAAACCTTAGAGTTGATCAATAAGAAAGACCTTGTATTAGTGTTAACATAAGAGAACTCAATGGAGTTCTTACTACAAAGTTGTCTATCTTATATATACTAGACTACTTGTCAAGATTGTTGACAGTGGACTTGATTTTTATTTTTCTTTTTGCATTTTAGTTTTTTTTTCATTTTTCATTTATTTTATTTTATTTTCTATTTTTAGAACAACTTGGGTTAGGGTTGATCTGTCACGCTGTCACATCAGTCACAACTTGATGGTGTAGTCATAAGACTGATCACGGGACATAGAAGAAAGGAGTAGAAGATTCTAGAATAAAGTGACATTATACAACATGGACAACACATGTTGGCCTCATGTCATATACATGGTCATTAGGGTAGGGTGCACAGTGGTGAGCACAGACCATGAGTAATAGTATATAAGGTAGACTACTTTGTACTAGGAACTCTATTGAGTTCTCTTGTGTCACTCAATACAAGAGTTAATTCTTTGCTTAACACTTTGAGCATTGAATCATAACAGTATAGGGTTTACACAAGAGAACTCGATGGAGAACTCTTTACAGAATCTATCCCTACTTATATACTTTAGTCTTAGTCCGTGCTACAACTACGCTACTCCTACCCTAAAGTCCATATGTCATCCTCATATCCTATTACTCATCCACCATAAGGCTACCATGCCATATACATGTGCCCTGACGTCATACTCCTTAATCTCTGCTGTACATGTGTGCACCATGTGTACACCATGAGGAACCATTGTCTCTTGACGTCATCTCTAATCCTAACTCCTACTCTAGACTCTTCCCGATCCTTCTAGACCCTAAGTCCTTCCAGACTGCTCTAGACTACTCCAGCCTATATCACATGACTTCCAGATCACGTGCTTGTATCTCTCCCTAGCCGTAGACTAATAATTAACTATAGGTCCTAACCCTAACCCTAAATATCTGTCCATACTTTCCGAGTTATAACAATAGTAGTGTGAGTTTAGAAGATTAACAGGTCCAGCAATATTCTCTAGCAATAGACAAGAGCAAGAAAGTTTGTAGGAAAGATTATAAAGTTCAGGGTTCAGTATTAATAAAGAATTGAATCCTATTACATATACTACTAGTTGTACTCCAAGTGGACTTTGCTTACAGTCTTGAGCCCAGATAAATAAAATCTCATCCTTAGTTTCATGTAACTGAAAAATTACAATCCTGAGATAGATTAGTAAAAGAGAAAGGTAGTCATAACATAATGCCTCATATACTATACTAGCTTTTCAGATATTTAGAAGGCTAAAAAACACCAAAGTCAAGTACTCAATGCATATAGGTCTAGTCTGTTCTCTACTGTAACAGACAATTGGAAAAAAGTCCCCCTAATCCTGCAGATCTCTACTGAGTACCAAAAAGAGTTAGGGGATTGTTTTTATATGACCT
>Ga0157364_1003213_pt1 | contig 15776 bp, 19 predicted proteins | sample AttsexASBM2_FD_111476 | JGI IMG/M metagenome (GOLD analysis project Ga0157364, IMG submission 111476) | Fungus gardens microbial communities from leaf cutter ant in Ribeirão Preto, State of São Paulo, Brazil - Atta sexdens ASBM2 | ecosystem: Host-associated > Fungi > Mycelium > Unclassified ...
AGCTTGGGTCACTTAGACCATGTTACTATTGCTCTTAGATTAAATACTGTTTGTGGACAATTTCCAAGACCAATTGCCCTTAGCAATTTAAGTCAATACAATTAGATTTCCTATGAAAGTTCAAAAATAGTTCTAGTTCTTTTTAAAAAGCCACTTGAACTAATTTATGATTAGCTGGCAAGTAATACCTCATATCTAAGAAAGAAGATTAAGACATAGAGTAGCTTATTCATAGGCTGAGAAACTTGGTAGCTTTTAACATCAATTATTTATTTTAACTCATCTCTAAGTTACTCTATCTTGATTACTCTTTCTTCTAAAAATATCTTGGCTGGAACTATAGTATTAGGAGATGCTAGCTATAGATAAGTTCAGATCCATCCTATGAATAGCTTAGTGACACTTTTTATTTATTTATTTATTTTTAAATCAACAACTTATAACATGGGACATGATAGCAGTCTGCAAATAAGCAACCTCTCTTATACCTCCATCTTGTATAGTAGCACCTAACAGAGAAATTGTGAATTCAAACATTGTTACTTCCATGTTTGCTATATCTAATCCTATAGAGTCCAAAGTCATCTCTAAGGACATTCAAATAGGTGCTCTAAGAGGCAAAACCAATGTCTCTAGCATGAACTCATCAAGAGAGTTATCTGTGCTATCTAAAGCTTCTTCCATTGAGTACTCAGCTCATATGGAAGCCCAGAGTGCTGACCCCAACTGGGCCAACCAAACCAAAGAGGAACTTTTCAGACTTTGATACATAATGCCTTTAGGAAGAGAGGTCAATATTTATGATCAGGCTAACCACTCAGACAGCATGCTCTCACCTCATGTGGGCCATGCACACAATATACAACCACTGGCACCTGCTATTAATAGCAGTGTTTCAGCTTTACCATATAAAGAGCTTCAGCTAGGCAACTCTAATTCATGGGATAGCTACACTAACCTGATCTCTATGTTTAGTCAAACTGCATCTCAAGAAATTGACATTTACAACATCAAAGTATTGCTCTCTTGTATCTCTGACTTCATTAGTAATAGGGAGTTAAAGAATAACAGGGAGGAGGACATTCCATTTCTTAAAGGCTTCAGCCAAATCACATTTAACTTCATATCTACTATATTCAAGAGTAGATGGGATCAACTTAGAATGGATATAAATAACAAGACATTCTGAGAGCTCATCAAAGATGAGTTCACTACCAAAGTCTCTTCTTTGAGAAAAGGAAAGTATGCTAATATTTCTCCACCCACTAAATTGGCAAACTTCTCAAAACTTCCCCCATCCCAACTTCCTCCTAGGCCATCAAAAGAAGTTTTGGAAAGATTAAAATTCCATAAAAAAAACATCCCTAGCAAGAACAAAAAAGCAGCTAAGTTTATCAAACTGTTATATGCTTAAATTTCATCCAAGAACATTGATAGTATCCTCAAAATCAAGAAAAACTTCCTAGAACTTTTGAACAAGAAGATTGTAAAACTCGACAAGTTGATCTTTAACAATTCAGACAAACTCAGGCCTAAGATTAACATGACAACCAAGAGCTCTTTACATAAACAAATTATCATCCCCATGAGCAATAACAATGCCAATAAGTTCATGTTAGCCTTAAGTGAATATATCGCCAATTTCAACTGCACCCTAAGAAGTACTAAATCCAACCTTACTATTGACTTCATTCATGTAGATCATTAGGGTCTTATTGTTACTTCCAACAGAGTCACATCTTCATCGGAAATCAGTATAGTCAGCAGTTATATAAAGAATTGCAACAACATTGACACCAATAACATCTATAGTATATGACTTCCTTAATCAAAGTTGTACTTAAAAATCCTTGGCATCCTATACATCATAAAAGATACTAATGTGCCTATCAACTCTGAAGTGATGGAAATGTTCATTAAAGTGACATATATATCTGATAATATCAGCATTAGATCTAAGCCACATATTGTCAAGGTTTCCCCAAAATCTGATATGGTGATTGTCTGAATAGACATATGGGATTCCTAGAGTAGTTCAATAGCCAAGAAGCTTATCAATCGCTACTTCAACATTGGTAACTTTATCACTACCATTCACAGTACTAACATGAACTCTGGTGTTCTACAGTGCAAAAACTGCTAGAAGTGGGGGCATATAATCTTTGCATGCTGACTTCAAGATACTAGATATCTGAAATGCAACAGTCCTTACAAAGCCAAACATCACTACTACTTTGCTTGGTGTTACAAGGCTAATTTCAAGATCAACCCTTCCTGTCTCAAAACCAAATAGGGCAAACCTTGCCCTCATTCTTTCAAATACATCAACTGCAAGAGTGACCACCAAGCAGACTTCAATACCTTTCCATTCTAGTACTATTGTTTCAACAAAGAGTGGCATATGAAAAAATACCAGGAATTCTGGGATTCTAAAGCCCAAATGATTCATTCAACTATAAATAGCAACAAACAATGATTATCAAGAATATCAAAATTTTCTCACAAAATGTGCAAAAGAACAACCTTATTGTTAACACAATCTTGGAAACCTATTTTGAGTTTGATATAGTTTTTATTCAAGAACCATCCTAGTCAACCATTTGTACTATTCCAAGCTCAAAAAGCAGAGACAGAGAAGAACTAGTTAGAGTACCAAACCACTCCAATTGGCTTGTGTTCACAAATATAACATCAAGTACCCACAACTATCTAAGAGTCATTACTTATGTAAATACTAGACTTTCTTCCCTTCAATTCTCTCTTTGTAAAGATATTCTCACTTATAAGGATATCTTGCTTATTTTCTTTTTCACTAACAACAACACTTTCTTTATAATTAATATTTATTTAGACTTTTTGCAATCAGTCTTAAAGTATCTCAAAGATACTGGAGTTGACATTCCCAATGTTATCACTATGACAGGTGATTTTAACATCAGAGATAATTTCTGGGACCTAATGTATCTGCAGCATTCTACTCATAGTGACTTACTTATAGACATTACAGACTCTCTTTCATTAGGACTATTATATTCTACTAATCTCATTCCCACTAGATATTCAGATTATGACCAGAGTCCAAACTCGATTATTAATCTCATGTTTCTTAGATATGGCTTAAAGGAGTTGGACAATCATACCATTTACTCTGAGTGGAGGCTATTGTTAGATCATGCCTCTCTCACTATCACTATCCTAATTGAGGAACAACACATTCATAATGGAAAATACTCTATTGCCAAAGATAGCACAGAAGAAAAGTCATTCATCAAAGATATAATCAAGAACATCTCAACTATCAATACTTCTAATTTATCTGACATCAAGTCACTTGAAAATATCATTGATTCATTTTCTATAGCCATCAAAAGGGCTTGGAAAAAGAAATCAAAAATCATCAATATCTTGAGGCACTTGAAGAGCTGGTGGGATACAAGTTGTAACAGGGATCTGGAAATATACAGGTTGACTAGAAGTTTAGCTGATTGGAAGCAATTCAAGAAAACAGTTAAATATACCAAATGCTTGTTCTTTGATCAGAAATATCAAACAAGGTAAGGGGGCTCTAGGAACTCATGAACTGGGTCAAGAAAAGAAATCTCCCAACAGCTGAAGCCATCAAGTATAACAACTATCTATACCTTGAGATCAATGACCTTTGGCATGCCTTCCAATCTATTTTCAATCTAGCTCAGGTTCATCATGTTGATATTGAGATTCTAAATGAGATTCATAACAAATCTCCCAAAGAGTGGCCTTGATTCTCAAAGGAAAAGTTCACAAAGGCTATTGCTAAATGCAATAACTTATCTATCCCTGAATCTGACAAACTTTCTTAGAGTTATCTCAAGTGTATCATCAACAACAAAACATGTCTTGGTAAAATCATAAGTATTGCTAACACATGTTTTGAGCTAGGATTGTAGCCATTGTACTTCAAATCTTTGACAATGATCATCATCCCTAAACCAAACAAGGAGTTTTATGATTCTCCCAAGTCATTCCAACCCATTGTTCTTCTCAATATGCTAGAAAAACTTATTGAGAAAGTCATTGGCAATCACCTCCAATTCTGTCTGATATTGAACAATTTCATCTATCCATGCTAATTAGGAGATCTCAAGCAAATATCTACTTTAGATACCAGTGTAGTCCTCACTCACTTTATCTATTCAGGATAGATCAAAAACAACATGACAAGTACACTGGCATTTGATATTGCTTTGTTCTTTCTGTTCTTAAATCATCAGCTCCTCCAGCTTATCCTAAAAAAGGCTGGATGCTATTTCAAAGTTGCACAATTCTTTTCTAATTATCTAGTAGATAGAAAAATATGGTACTATTGGAACAATTTTTCTTCTCATTTTTTCAATATTAACATTGGTGTGGAGTAAGGCTTAGTATATTTCTCCAGTTTTTCACATTCTCAAAAAACATTTAAAAAATCTAAAAATTCCAGTTTCTATCCTTTCCTTTGTTGATGATAGCTTATTTATTGCCCAAAGTAAAGACAATCTCAAACTCTATTCATTTTTGTAGTTATAATGTTATTTCTTTTATCCTAGACAAGTTTGGCCTCATACTAAAACATAGAAAGATGAAAGTCTTCCATTTTTCCAAAGCACAGAATGTCTTCAATCCTCTCCTCTTAACTTATTGGAAATTGGTGGCCTGGTTTTGAAGCCCAACAATACTTAGAGATACCTAGGTTTCATCTTCAACAGGAAACTGTCATTCTATCAACATATTGACTTCTATACAAACAAAGCTACTTTGACTGTCAAGTGCATGAAAGTCTTTGGAAATTCTATCTAAGGTCTTATTCCCCAACAGAAATAACTTCTATATAGAAGCTGCATCCTCTCTATTGCTCTATATAGCTTTCAACTATGGTTTTACAAGAAAGCACCATTATCATACCTACTTAGAATTCTCAACCATATGCGATAAAGAGCCGCCATTTAGATTCTCAATGCATTTCAGACCTCTTCTTTGTTTGGGGTTGAAGCCATTGTAGGTCTCATATCCATCAACCTTTACCTTTACAAACTTAGTGATCAAGCTCAATTAAGAGCACACTCACTTCCTCGTAATTACATTTTGTGGTCTCTACTAGAGTCAAGACCATCTAACAACCTCACTTAACATTCTCTCTCCCTTGACTCATTATCTTGCCATCAAAGAGAAAATATCAAAGGCTCTATCATTGACATAGACAATAGGTTCAACAAAGTATTTTCTTTATTTGATTACTTAAATATAGAGTTTTCTCCTGGTTCTTATCTTATTAACATTTTTCCTAGTCACTTTTCTTTTCACTCTTTTATCAAATACAAAGATAACAATCTTGAAGATTGCTCCTATCAACTCAATGATATTGCTATCATGTCATTATTAAACTATTTGCACATGCTGATCATCTCTGACACTAGTATCCAGAACAATGTAGCTACATCCATTGCTTATATTCACATTCACAACAGACCTATTATCAAAACTCTATATCATATAGCTAATATTATCTCAACTAAAGCTAAACTCTTCACCATTAGATATGGCATTAATTAGGCTATCAGTCTACTAGGAATCTTAAAAATTATCATTGTCATAGACTCTATTCATGTTACAAGAAAGATCTTCAGCTTATTAATCCACTCATTTCAAGTGCATTTAGCTGCTATTTCCAAAGAACTTAGGAAGTTTTTCATTGCCAACAATAACAACTCAATTGAATTCTGGGAATGTTCTAGCTATTATGATTAGCCACTCTTCAAATCTATTAACAGAGACATCAAACATTTTCATCAAATGTCATTTCTTTCCTGCAAATTATCTTGGGACTTTAGCAAGAAAAGCAAGTGCAATGACATAATTTGAAACTGAAAAATGATGTTTCAAGTATCAGATCAGAAGAGTTGGCAGTTCCTTGAACTTGTTGACAACAATGATAATCCTATCAAGCCATCCTATATCAATAGGGAGTCTTAGCTGAAATTCATAAATCACTTCAATTTATTATGTGCAAGAGCAGTGAGAGCTATCATAAACCATGCCCCAATAGATGAGTATAGATTGCACTTCTTCCCAAAAGAGAAGTTCAAGTGTCTATGCAGACTTTATCCTATTGAGTCAAGACATCATATCTTTCATGAGTGTTAAAGGTTTAACAACTATTAGAATCTAAGAAGAGACTTTCTGAGTCACTTTATCCTCTTCTTAAAGTTTAATAGCAGTGCTTTTACATTCAATAATGTAATTAGATAGTTGTGATTGTTTAGTAGTGATCTTTCATAAGTCTGTTATATTTCTTCTTTTATTTTTTTCTTTTTCTCTTCTTTGTCCACTTTCTTGTTTTCTTTTTCTGTTTCTTTTTTCATATAGTCTGCTTGTGATGTACATAGTTACAAAGTAGCTACCATGGTCTGCCCTTACACCCTATATAATAAATCCTTGATTTAAAAAAAAATAATAGCAGTCTGTAGTAACTACTTTGTAGCTACACACATTCAAAGACAAACAACATGTAAATTGAAAAGGAAAAAGAAATCTATATTTAAGGATAACAAAATTGCTACATTACTGTACTCTACTTTCACAGAGTTTCTATGGTTTTCTACCATGTCACTCTTTGTTGAAATGGTTATGCTAATAAGGATAGATGGGACTGTCCACTTGATGATCTCCTTTGTAATTGATATATTTGAAGATGTGAGGGCAAGGCTTAGAGGATTCATTTTCATGTTTTCCTTACAGCACTATGCTTTCTTCTTATAATACTTAGTATTGTAAGGTTCATAGCATTTGGAGCATCTGGACATATGAGATTGGCACATGAGCATTGAATGATCTCATTTCCAACAGTTCTTATACTGTGGAATACTAGGGTTCATGTTAGTATTATGAATGGTGGTAATATATCTTTCTATGTTAAAATATCAGTTGATAATTGATTTAGTAATGGAGCTATTTTGTGAGTCCTATATATTGACCTAAACTATAGCCAAATCAAAATTAAATAATACTTTGATTATTTAAGGTTTTGAAATGAGAACAATATCATTGAAGATGTATATTTGTTTGATGGCTTGTTTGACTATCTCAGAAATGACAAGTTAGTTAGTATTTTCTATTGAATAAATAAGACCTAAGATTTTTAAGTAAGACTTTGATTTGAGAAGTTGTGAGTTTTTGATATATTCTGAGTTGATATTCTTAGAGTCTTTGATGTATTTTTTAATGATATTTATATATTGAGAAAATATGGCTTAATTGGTAGTAATAACTACACCATAGTTTTCTAATTGTACAAAGTCAGTGATAGTATTTAAGTTAGATTCATAAAGATAATTGTTAATATTTTTAATGAAATTGTTAGTATAGTTAATGATAACACTTATATTTGTCTTGCTTCTAAAGATGATAACTTACTTTCTTAAAGGTCCTTTGGTAGTCATTTTTATTTGTGGTTTGACTGACTTTGATTTGCTGAGTAAATCATTTACTTTAATGATTTCCTTGAGTAGCAAACTTGGAAAGACATTTTTGATGCAGATAATGTCTTCCACATTTGATTTTGAAGCTTATGTATATGACTTCTTGCTGTTATTACTAGTATATGGTTTTGGCTTGGCTGAAAAATCTTTGTTTGGCTGAGAAGGGACAGTTGGAATATTGGTAGGAGGAATTGGAGCATTAGAAACTACCTAAGGGGATATAATAGCAGAAGCTATCTATAAGGGTATAACAGCACTAGAGGTTGTCTTAGAATGTTATATGTCAAGTCCATTTATCTGGAAAACATATCTCTGTGGTACATTCCTTGCTAACAATTAAAGCTTGCCTTCTACAGTAGCCACTTTTCTTGCAACACATCTTATAGCAGTGCTGCAACTATCTAGGTATTTTGTCTTCCATGGCAGAGATACTCCTATTTGACTCAGTCTTCTATGACGGAGTTACTTCTATGAGTGTTTCAATACTAAAACCTTTACTTAGGATAATAAAAGCTATCCCACTGAAATCCCAAGCATTTCCTATAGTAAAAACTCATATATAAGACTAGTAGTTACACTGTAATTTGCTAGTCTGATAATCAATGAAGATAACTCATATTGAACTCAATCCCCGATGTTTAATAGTGACACACCAAATCAGTACTTACTTTTATCTTGGACTTCTCCTTATCATCTGAAGTTGCAATCACATGGTAGACAGACGGTGCAGCACATAAGCTAAAGCTAAGGTTGTTCCACAAGTCTGCACATCTTCAAGTCCATCTTGTGAACTTTCACCTCCAATGTGAACCATGCCTGACATAGGATTAGGATTTGTTATAGGTTTTACCATAACAAAATGCTTTGATAAACATCTTCAAAAAAACTTGTTGTTTTTATCTGTAAAGAGTTTATCCCACTAAGACTCATAAATAACTTTGATTAATTACCAAGCTGTAGTACCAACTTTCATAAGTTCTGGAAAATCTTTTTCTGGTTTATTATCTAAGAAATATTGTTTGATAAATGTTTCTATTCTGAGAAGTGAGTATGTGATGTTTTGGACATCACTGCTAAGGAATTTTTTGATCCCAATTAATAAAACAGAAGAAAAGACACCATACTAGAGATCTGGATCTGTGGATTAATTGTTAGAATAAGATATTACAGAAACTTCCAAATAGTCTTAAGACTCAGGTGTGTTGGAATCTATAAGCTACCTACTGCAGACATATTTACTTCTGCAAGTTGCATATCTATAGAAGGTTAAAGAGAAGAGTGAGATAGTGAGAAAGCAGATATTTATAATACTCTACTGTCAACAGAATTTGAAGAGTTGTTTATTACTGGGAAATCCACAGACATGGAATTATCTGGTATAGTCTCTTTTGTACTTTGAAAAACTGAAGAATTCTCCTTTAAAGAGAGAGAACTGGGGAGACTGGAGATGGTAAAACCACTAGTCTTGCTGTAAGTATCAGACATACAAAGCTTAAATGCTAGTTTTTTTTATTTAATTTCTTTTTTGTTTTCTTTTTACTTTTATTTTCTTTATTGGGATCAAGGGTTAGGGTTAGAGTAACATCATAATTACACTGTCACACATCAGTCACATTAGAGGACATGGTCACAGAAAAGAACATAGAAAGTTCTGAAAAGATGTTGTTATACAATATATACAACATATATTGATCTTAAGATGAACATATGGTTGTTTAGGGTAGGCTAGAATAGTAATATCATGGACCATGGTAATTTAGTATATAAGATAGACAATTTTGTACAGAGTTCTCTTATATTAACCCTAATATAAGGTTTATTTACTTATCCCACTCTAAGGACTTGAGTTTGTAACATTAGAACTTAATTCCCTTCCTTGAGACTGTCTAACACAGGACCCTCTCACACTTTTATTCTATCAACATCCTTGACCAAAGAACAACACTGTTCTTTAGTCAAGAAAACATAGCTGAACCCTAGGCTCAAGAGATATACTAGCTAAGCTTGGCTATCTGTATATGCCAAAGTCTACTAGTGCATTTCAGATATATTACCTTGTGTAAACATATTAGCAATTTTTTCTTGTGTTAGCCTTGTACTATAGATCCTCTTGTGATTTATTTATATAGAAAAACAGTAATTGTTCTTAAACATTGCTTAGAGTAGAACAGTTTTCTTAGACCAAAATCATGTACAAGTTCATAGTCAGTAGGGAGAAGTAGTTAGTAAGATATGTAGGCAGAACAAGAAGAGGGCCTGCTATTATATACAGAGATTTTGTTGTTGTTGAAATACAAAAATGAAAGTAAGAGTAGTACAGCCTTCTTCACCTTACTAGTTTTTATATCTCAACCTCCTATACCCCTACCACCCTCATCATTACTATTGCCCTCACCACCAATACCACCACCACCTTATATCATAAGTTAATGTAGCTCAATCAATTTTAAGCTTTTAGCTCAACAATAACAGGAGCAGCTTGCAGCACTGTAGGCTCAACTCCAAGCATTGCAATGTTGTGGCAACTACTAGTCACAAAGACCAACAGGGCACAAACAATAAATCTCTTCAATAGGATATTATTGTGGAAATCATAAGAGAACTCAACAAAAAGTCTCTACTGTATTCCTATACTATTTATACAAAAGTCCCATAGTCCATATTAACAACAATTAACCCTACTCTAAAGTCCATACATCAGCTATAAGTATACCATGTGTATCCTATGAGATAGATATGCTGTTAACATACTCCTTAACATCATCCTTCTTGTTTTTTTCTATCTGAGTCTAGGCCTTGTGACTTGTGACTGTTACTGTGACCATGTCATTTGATATAACTGATGTGTAACAGTGTAATTGTGATGTCACTCTAATCCCAACCCTAGCTCCAAGAAAAAGAAAAAGAAAAGAAATATAAAATCAAAAAAATAGATAAAAGAAAAAGAAAAATGCAAGAGAGAATAGGGAAAGAAGCAGTAGCAGCAGTAGCAACAAACACAAAAGTAGTAAGGCTATAAGTGTTTGATAGGATGTTATCAAAGGTCTTAGGATTTGTAATGGTATGTAGATTATATATCAGAATGAAGATGAGGGGAGCAGTAGTAAAGAAGAAAATTCAATAAGTATTATCATATGTGCACAAAGAATCAGCAGATGTATGAAAGAAGAATACACTGGAAGATTTGGAAGGGAAACTGTTAGAATATGAGATAGTGGGAGAATTTTTAGCAGATATAAGGAAAGAATTCAGAGAAGAAGATGAAAATTGGCAAAAGTAGCAGAATTGAAGAGATTAGAATAGGAAGGAAACACAATGAAGGAGTTTGTACAGAAGTTTAGAAGAGTAGCAAGAGGAAGTGGATATAAGGGAAGACCACTGGTGGAAGAATTCAAAAAGAAAATCAATGTTATACTATACCAAAGGCTTATGAAGTCAAAACAGCAGCTAGACTTAATTAAGTAATGGTATGATAGAATGATTGCACTAAATAAGAACTAGAGGAAAAATAGGAAAGAGGAAGAAAGGCTAAAGGAGTGAAAAAATAATAGAATACTAGCTCCAAGGTTGAACAATGCAGAGGCATCTAGGTAACAAATGTCACAGCCTCAAGTTTGGCCTAGGAAATAGGAGATATCTCAACAGCAGGTGCAAGTAAGGCCTGTTCTAATAGAAGGAGTAGAGTGAACAAATACAGTGATAATACACCCTAGTTAGAGGGCAGTGTTCACTTAATACAACCCATACATCATGGATGTAGACAGAAGAAATAAGAATTGTTATAATTGCAGGGAATTTGGACATTTGGTAAGGAACTGTAGAAATAGAGGAACAGAGAACAGAATTGGGGAGAAAAGAAGACTGGAATATAGGAAAAGAAGAATGATAGAGAAAGGAAATGGACAAGATAATAATTTAAATGGGGATAGAAATCTAATAATCCTCAATTAGGTCTCATTAGTAACAATAGGTTTGCAATACTGTTCAGAGTAGTAAATAATATATCTACATGCAACCTAGACAATGGGGATATACTAAGAGAAGTAATGGTGAAGATTAGTTTAGAGAGGATTAATATGTAAGAAGGAGTAACAGTAGAAGTACTGTTGGATAGTAGAGCAATAGGGTTAGTAATGAGTTCAGAAATTGCAAGAAAGCAGGAATTTAAATTGAAAAAAATGGAAAAACCGATATACATAAGAAATGTGGATGGAACGTTTAACATAGTAGAGGTTAATATCTATTACTAAGGGTACAGAGAAAGAACAGAGATTAATGTGATTGAAGGACAAAAGTGGAATGTGATTTTGGAAATGCCATGGTTAGCTTGCCACAATCCTGAAATTGACTGGAGAACAGAAGAAGTGAAGATGAAAAGATGCCCAGAAGAATGCAGAAAGTAGTAGAGACCAAAACAGGAAAAAGTGGGGTAGCAAAAACAAAAGGAAAAAGTAGAGAGAAGACAAGAAGAAAAGGAACAGAAGAAAGAAAGAAAGATGGAAGTAAGAAAAGTAGCAAAAGAATGGGAAATTTGAAATGAAAAGAAGAAAGCAGAAAAATCAGAAGTAGAAGCAAGGAAATTGGTTCCAGAAAATTTTCATAAGTGGATTTATATGTTCAGAAAAAAGGCAAGTGAACAGATGTCCACAAGAAAACTTTGAGATCACATAATAGATATGAAAGAGGGATTTGTACCAAGAAAGGGGAAAGTATACCTGTTATTGAGAGAAGAGAGAGAGGAGGTATACGAGTTCATTTTAGAACAATTGAGAAAAGAGTACATTAGACCCTCAAAATTGCCTCAAACAGTACCAGTGTTTTTCATAGAAAAGAAAGACAGTAAGAAGTAGATAGTTTAGAACTATAGGTATCTTAATGAATGAACTGTAAAAAACAATTATCCTTTACCTTTGATTTTGGACATAGTATAAAATATAAGTACAAAAAAGGTATTTACAAAGATGGATCTATGATGGGGGTATAATAATGTATGAATAAAAGAAGAAGACAAGTGAAAAGCAGCATTCACAACACTAAAAGGGTCATTCAAGCCAGCAGTAATGTTCTTTAAACTTACTAACTCACTGGCAATGTTCCAGACTATAATGAAAAAATCCTGCAGGACCTTATCAATACTAGCAAAGTGGCAAGCTTCATCAATGACATAATTATTGGTACAGAGATAGAAGAAAAACATGATGAGTTGGTGGAAGAAGTAGTAAGAAGATTAGTAGAGAACAATTTGTATGTGAAACTGGTGAAATGTAAGTGGAAGGTTAGAGAAGTAGGGTTTTTAAGAGTCATAATAAGACCAGAGAGAATAATAATGGAAGAGGAGAAGGCAAAAGATGTTTTGGATTGGCTAATATCAAAGTATGTCAAGAATGTGCAAAAGTTTTTGGGATTGGTGAACTATTATTATTGATTCATTCAGGACTTTGCATCCATAGCCAAACCGTTGCATGATATAACAAAAGAACTAGTGTTAGCAGTGCCAGATTTAGACAAAAAAATGAGAATGGAAGTTGATGCATTGGATTATGTGATAGAAGGGGTGTTATCTATGGAATGTGAAGATAGGAAGTGGTAACCAGTAACTTTTCTCTCAAAATCTCTAAATAAAACTGAGAGAAACTATGAGATTCATGATAAGAAGATGTTGGTAGTTATAAGAGGGTTGGAAAATTGGAGGCATTTACTGGAAGGTGCCAAGTATAAATCCAAGGTCTAGACAGACTATAAAAATCTGGAATATTTTATGAAGGTGCTAAAATTGAATTGTAAACAAGCTCATTGGGCCTTATACTTATCAAGATTTGATTTTACACTAAAGCAAGTTCCAGGCACAAAGATGAAGAAGGTAGATAGGCTCAGGAAGTGACTAGACTGGAAAGTAGGTATAGAAAAGGATAATGAGAATCAAGTATTTATAAAGGACTGTTAGCTCTATAATTTATATAAAGTAGTAATAGAGGGACTAGAGATAGATATAGTAGAAAAATAAAAAAGGCTAGAGGTAAAGATGAAGAGGTAGTTAGAGTAGTAGAGGAAATAAAAAAGACAGGGGTAAAGATGTTGCAAGGAGAAGAGTGGCAGATAGAAGAAAAGTTAGTATTAAAGGAAGAAAAAGTATATATGCCAAAGGATGAAGAGCTGAGGACAGTAATAATCTAGTTGCATCATGATGTACCAGTAGCAAGATATGGAGAGAAGTGGAAGATAACAGAGTTGGTGACTAGAAGTTACAAAGGATGTTGGAAAATATGTGGAGGGATATGATATGTGTCAGAGAATAAAAATAGGATGGAGGTGTCAACAGAAAAGTTAATGTTGAGTAAGGTTCCAGAGAAACTATGAACATATCTGACAGTGGACTTTATTACTAAGTTACCATTAGTAGCTAGGAAAGATGCTATCTTAGTGGTCTGCAATATGTTGTCCAAGATGATGCATTTTGTGGCAACTATAGAAGAAATATTGGTAGAAAGGTTGGTAAGGTTATTTAGAGATAATGTGTGGAAATTACATAGGTTACCAGAGAGTATAGTATCAAACAGAGAACTATAGTTTGCAGTAGAGATGACAAAAGAGTTGAATAGTATGTTAGGAATTAAAACAAAGTTGTCAACAGCTTTTCATCTGCAAATAGATAGTCAGACAGAGAGAATGAATCAGGAATTAGAATAGTACCTAAGATTCTTTGTAGATCATAGACAAAAGGATTGGCTGGGATAGTTAGCATCAGCAGAGTTTGCAATTAACAATAAAACATATTCAACAACTAAAGTGTCTCTATTTATGGTGAACTATGGTAGAGAACTGAGAATAGGAGTCAATTTGAAAAGAAAAGATAGAGAAGGCAACAGAGTTTGCAAAAAGAATGAGGAAAGTACAGAAAGAAACAAGAGCAGTATTGATAAAAGTACATGAGAAAATAAAGAGGCAAGTAGATAGAGAAAGAAAAAAAGTTGAAGAATGGAAAGTAGGAGATAGTGTGATGTTAAGCACAAAGAACTTAGTGTTCAAAGAACGACCAGCAAGGAAATTAGTAGATCAATATGTTGGTCTATATATCATTGATAAAGTAGTATCCACCAATGTGGTCAAATTACAACTGCCCACTTCAATAAGAATCCATCTAGTAGTAAATATCAGTTGAGTAGTATGATACAAGGATTAAGTAGGAGAACAAAAGAAAGAAGAGATGAAACCAATAGAAGTAAGAGGAGTTGAGGAGTGGAAAGTAGAGAGGATACTGAATAAACAAAAAGTGAGGGAAGTTGTAAAGTACTTGGTACAATGGAAAGAGTTTACAGCAGAGTATAATAGCTGAAAGAAAAAAGAAGACTTATAAAATGTGAAAGAATTAGTGGCAGAGTTCAAAAAAAGGATGAGTACAGAAGTAAGAAGGCAGGAGAAATTAAATATGGTAGAAAAAAAGGACTTTAGAAGGGAAGAATTACCAAAGAAGTACACAGTAAAGATATTGAATAATGGGAAATTTAAAAACAAATACCTAAAAAAGTTGGAAAAAATTGGAATAAGTGGGAGGGAAAAGATAAGATGATACAGAAGAATGAAGCAAGAAGTTCCTCTGGGAGTAGGAACCTTGAAGGGGGGTAATGTCAGACATATAAAGCTTGAACACTAGTTTCTTTATTTAATTTCTTTTTTGTTTTCTTTTTACTTTTATTTTCTTTATTAGAATTAAGAGTTAGGGTTAGAGTGATGTCATGATCACACAGTCACACATCAGTCACATCAGAGGACATGGTCACAGTAATGGTCACAAGTCACAAGATCACAGAGAAGAATATAGAAAGTTTTGGAAAGATAATAATATATAATATGTACAATATATATTAACCTTAAGGTGAATATATGGTTGTTTAGGGTAGGCTAGAAAAGTAGTAACATGAACCATGGTAGCTTAGTATATAAGGTAGATAATCTTATACAGAGTTTTCTATTAAGTTCTCTTGTATTAACTTTAATACAAGGTTCATTTACTTATTCTACTCTAAGGACTTGAGTTTGTAACAGTAAGGATTATAGCTGGATTTGTTGGGATTTGTTTTCTTAAACTTCATAGTACAGGTATACAAGATAGATGTTAGTCAGATAGCTTTGCAAAGAAAATATAGAATATTTGCTACTTCCATCATGCTCTATGACATTGTGACAGTCATATAGCATATCTTCTTGGCTAAGTCAAAAAATAAAAAATAAAACTAAACTAAAAAATAAAAGAGAAAAAAATAAAATGACCAAGTGCACACTTAT
>Ga0157364_1003214_pt1 | contig 15775 bp, 3 predicted proteins | sample AttsexASBM2_FD_111476 | JGI IMG/M metagenome (GOLD analysis project Ga0157364, IMG submission 111476) | Fungus gardens microbial communities from leaf cutter ant in Ribeirão Preto, State of São Paulo, Brazil - Atta sexdens ASBM2 | ecosystem: Host-associated > Fungi > Mycelium > Unclassified ...
ATTTAGAAAAGGATAAAGAATAAATTAAACCAAAATTAAAGTTAATTTATATTGATAGAAACAGGCATTAGCTGAATTTCTTGCATCAGTTACTCTTTCTGTTTTTTATTCCAACATAAAACATGAAAAAATAATAAAGAGAAGAGCTGAGCCGTGTAAGAAACTCAATTGAAAAGAATAGATCTATAATTTATATGAAATGCGATTTCGCAAAATACAACTCCGAAATTGACTCCTTTTGTTATGAAGAAATTATTCAGAGAAAAATCTTTGGTATTTGTGACTTATATAATTGTATTGTATAAAATAATTACGGTTAAAAGCTCTATTTTTATGGTTATTACTGTTAATAATGATAATTTTATTTGTAAATTCTTTCAAACGTGAAAAAATTGTACACGTACTACAATTTATGATAAATATTAATTCAAATATTAATACAATAAAATATCAAAATATACACGGTAAATAATATAAACATTTTTATTTAGTAAGTGCAATCGCAATTATAATGAATATAATTATTTATGCGGTAATAATAACCAGAAAATATGTTAAGAAGAAATTAAAGATTTTTAAGCAGTATATACGACAATATTTAATAGCACAATTGACTATATTTTCAGTTAAAATAACTATAAATATTATAGTTGTTCCAAAAATAACTATTTAAATTATTAATTAAAAATGAATTAGAATTTTTTAGTTAAATCTATTAAATTCTAATTACTGCCTAAATTCTTTGGAATGGAATCTCACTTTAAAAAGTGAAAATTGAGCCAATTTTAAAGAAGAGGGCTCATTTTTTAATCTTTAAAAGTGAGATTTTCTCTTCAAAATAAAATTCATTCTAAAAGATTTAGAGAATAAGATAATTATTTATTCTGATTGATCATCACTCTTTTGATGATTCGTCTATTTTCAATTAGACGTTTTTGTTAGTGTACTGCAATGATTAGAGTGACTCACTTGTCTCGAATCGCGCCGCCACTTCCGGGTTGATTCGTCAACGCGAATTTCTCGGACACGCTCAATGCACTCGGTGGGATATACGTCGTCTATTCATAAATATAACACGCGAGAAATTGCTTGGAAAAAGTCTCGGGAGATAGATACAGAGTTGAGATAAAAGGTTATAAAAGGAGATAAAAAAAGTTCGTTCGGCAGAGAAAAGACTATTACGAGGCTCGATATATTATTCTAATGGGATTTTTAGCTTTATCATCGAGATCAATGTACGTCCCTTTTCTCTGTACTTCGGTATATCACCTCGATTAAAGTTTTCCCATTCACCACGTCGAATTTCATCTATGCGGATTATCTCTTTGATGCGTGGGGAAACGACTCGAATCCGAGCTCTTTAGAGGTGAATTATGAAGAAATGCGCTGAGAGCGGTTGCTGAAATATTCGCATCATTATTTCTCCACATGAAAGGCGCGTCGACTGATTTCTGTCCTTCAGAAGGTTGTTTTGCTTGTTAGTGTTTGATAATAACGTTTGATAATACATGAAATATCAATAACATATATAAAGTAAATATCAATAATATCACATTTTAACATTCTGGTTTGGAAAATATTTTGGTCCTTTTTCTGTCTCTAAAAGTGAAACATGTTGACGTTGCCTTTTATACCAAGTATCAGGAATTTATCGCATCGGTTTCCAGACCCTCGTGGTTTCCGATGTTTCGACAGCTTGTCGTATAATCGAAAACATTAAAGGCGTTCGTTTCCCTTGGAGTTTTTTCCATTGCCATTTCGTCAGTGTCTTCGAATCTCATTTATACTTCGAATGATTAACTTCAGTAATTTAATTTCAATGTAAATATATATCACATATAAATTTATTTTACTCATATATTTAAAACGGAATTACTAGATAATATCACAATATAATATGTAAGATTATTATTAATATCAAATTTTTATCTTTAGACGAATTTTCCTAATTTTATAAGTTTTAAATAACGATGTTAATTACCATAATGATTTTATGTAATGATTATTAGATAAATATTTGTCATTTTTGACGATTTTATAATAATTGTTAAATTTATCATCGAATATATTCGTATGGTAAATTTAACAATTATTATAAAACTGTAAAAAAAATAAATATTTACTTAATATTCATTTTAATATTCATTACATAAAATCACTGCAGTTATTAACATTGGCATTTAAAAATTAGAAAATTAAAAAAATTTGTTAATTTGTTAAATAAAATTAAGCTTCTAAGACGAATTTTCTTAATTTTACAAATTTTATAATTTTTTAAGTTTCAATGTTAATGATTGTAATGATTTTTTAATAATAATTTATACCTAAATATTTGTCATATTTTTTATGATTTTATAATAATTGTTAAATTTACTGTCAGATGATCATTACGTCGCTCTATTTATTTAACGATTTTAATTACTTCGCTCGACCTTAATATCCGAGAGTGCATTATCATATTAAATAGAACATCAGCAAATTTTTTATTTGCACCACATTATACGTGATATTCTTTATTACCTGTCTACTTTTAGAGCTAAAAAATACCGAAAAGTTTTGTAAGGATACAAAGATAAATGAATGAGATGTCCACGATTAATAGCTTCGTGAATTATTGCTGGGAAATGATACTATAAATTATCAGTGGAATGATAATGTATGATAGAGAGTGATAAATATCGGAATCAAGATTAAATGTGTGGAGTCCGCTTACAGAGATAAAAATTAAAAGTCGCATCGAGCAGAAATGCATCCCGATGCAATTATCAGATCAAAGCATTATTGGAAAATAATCCGATTGTAAATCATTAGAGAATACGGGTGGATACACATAAATTCTATATTAATAGCCATTTTCTACATTGAGGAATTCAATACGGGAGAACTTTCGATATCATTGAATATGCAAGTATCGATTGATTTCCAAAGACTGCAAATCAATAGATATTGAATTACAAATTATGTTAGCGAACGAGCATAAATGTTAAACCTATTTAAACTATGTTACACTGCATTGAAAAATGAGGATTGCGAATTGGGAATTAGAATTCATTCAATCAAAGAAAAAACAAATTAAAATAGAAATTATTTCACTGGTCGAATTCTAATCTCCAAATATAAGTAAAATGTCTATATGAGTTATTGATGCGATGAATAATATTAAAGCGATAAAATATAATTCGCAAATAATCGGAATATACTTACTAAGTTAACTGCAAACGTTTCGTCTCTGGATTTGAATACACAGTTTGTACTTGGTTTCCACTGAAGAGGATTCATATCCAAAGTTGAAACGTTTGCAGTTAACTTCACCAATAAATTATTAGTCTCTAGTTATCTTATCATCTTATAAATATATTGACCCGTATTTAGAACACGCTTACGATATTAGCAAGTATTTACAATATAGTTCACGTTAAATATACTGAGATATAGAATTTCAGCTACTGTATAGAATACAAGCTACAATTATTTACGTACCAACAATCACGGTTCATATAGACATTTTTCTTACATTTGATTTATTCTTGAAATCATAAAACTATTTTTATTTTTACTCTAATTTCCAATTCGCAATCCTTAATTTCCAATGCGTGTAATGTAACACAAGCTTTAATTGGTAATAATTTTATTTATATTTTAAAATTAATTTAAAAACTAGAATTAAAGGGATCTTTAAAGAGAATTCCGATCTAAAACGGTATCTGAAACGGAATGAGATTTTAATGCGTAAAACTTAAACTTAAGCCGTAAGAAATTGGCCAATCACAATCAAACGTGAGAATAATCGACTACGATTGATCAATTTCTTACGGACTTAAAACTTAACTTAACTTAAAACTTAACCAGGACTGGACATGTATTTGAAATATTTTTATTTAAAAAACAGTATTGGTAAGACAATTATATTGTTTGTATTTTGTGTTTGTTCGAAGTACATGAAAATATCTTGTATTTTGTATTTTATGGGACAATATAAAAGTATTTTGTATTTTGTATTTCAAATATTAACAATCAACCTTATTATTTGAATTATAATATATAAAAAGCTTTCAATCTCTCTTTCTTTAATTTTTTTTAAGATTTTAAATATAAATAAAATATAAATACGTAATACTTTTATGTATTATCCACTGAAAAATATGCTTGTATATTGCAAATAATGTTTTTAAATCAAAGTATTTCAAATATATGCCCAGCCCTGCTTAAGCTTAGCATCTTAAAGACTTGTAGACGCCTTAAAGCTGTATCGCTCGAACTTTCTTTAATGGGCAACTTCTCTTCTCGGACTCTGCGATTATCACAAATTCATCTAGTATCATTACCATGAAGACGTAATGATCGAACAAAAGATTAGATCGTAGAAAGCTGGCGACGGGCAATTCGCACTGCGGAAGAGAAACGGATGCGTTTCGCAATGGCGTGACGGTAAGAAGCCACCTTAATTGCGCCATTTGTTCGTCGTGATTTAACGTTGCGCCATTTAGGGCGCATGGTTTGCTTCGATCGGCTAAAACTAACGCCTTTCGTCTAGTAGTCTGATATCGATTGAATTAACCGGAGTTAGTTTAAAGCATTTGTTTGTCGTTTTCCGCAGAACCGGAAAGAAAAGACTCGACTAATGGAAATATAATTAATTGGCAGTGTTGAAACTGTATATTAGACTGTCAAAAGTGTAGTTTACACACATTCTTTCTTTCTCTCTCTACCCTTGGTATAAAGTATTATATTAGAATCTTGATAATAATAAAAAAAGAAAGCACGCTTAGTTGACTATAGTTAGCGCTGACCGAGGCCAAAGAAATCGATCTTTAGGCCTCGCTGCAGTCGCGTTGCTTGGTTTCGTTCCTTTTTTTCTGTGTTTTATGTTGTAGGCAAAGTTATGTGAATCGTCAAGTCGTAAAACGTTTTATTTAAGTACTGCAGTCTAGTTTTGAATTGCGCTCCAGTTTTATATCGTAATTATATAACGCGTTTAAAACGACCAGAATTAACAATATTTTTGTTTACTTGAATAACAAAGACTCCGATCTCGTATTTTGTTAAAAAAAATTGCTCTTATTCTCTGAGTGAACTATTTTATTTTTATAATTAATCCCAATCTTAATTTTAATAATAATACAAAAAATAGTAAACAATATTGATAATATCGTTGAGAATCTCTCTAACTCTGATATTTGGTTTTTTTTTCAGAACCATCAGCATATAAAATCGTGTGCGTGTAATATAATACAATAATTTATATTTAGAGATAAACGCCTGAAAAAAAAGCTTCGGTGGTCTCACGAACAGAATCGATGATCGTTATAGCGTAAAATCTGTTCATGGTGCATGAATTTCATTGGTGCGGACACATGCACGCGTTATTGGCGAAATATTGAGACCGTGGAATGCGCGAAATGTTTGATTTGTTTTAATTTACGGAACACAAAGCGTAAAATATATTGCGTATCCTTTGGAATTCGTTTAATGAATTGTTGCTGGCGTTTGTTTGCAGAACTCGTGTTAGCGTCTCTTTCACCTCTTTCTAATTATTAACGCTAATCGATGATTGATTCAATCATCACGATAGCCAACGTGAGAACTAAACACAGTTTGTCTTAGAAGAAGAAGAGAGAGGAGTCTGTGATACAATAAACTGCTGTTGGCACTTCTGCGAGTTCATCATCGATTAATTTAATCAGAAGTTGGTGAAAGAGGCCCTTAGAATCGAGCTATTACTTGTACTTTAAAGCAGCACTGATAATACATAATAATATATGTATTTATTAATTAAGCTATTCTGAAAATGGAAGATTTGCAATTTTTAGATATACAGACTTAAAGTCTGTAAAGTATTTTAATTCAGCGAATTATTCTTTGAGAACAATTTTTTGCTACGCCGTTATTGATACCAATTAAATATTCAATATCGAACATCTTACTAATTAAATTAAAATTCTGAGAACTCAAAGAGTCCATTTTACGTAATTTAAGTATACAACGAAATTATTATTTCTCGGATTTTCATATTTAATACGCGAAAGAGAGAATCTAATTAAATTTATTTTTATTCGTAACTCGAGAATTATTTGAATATTCTCGTTTCGAAGTTAGTAAAAAAAGTTTATCATTAATGAGGATTTCCTCGAAATATGAAATACGTTCTACAACGTACATTGTTAAATATCAAAGGAGCAGTGGTAAATTCAATCTCTTGAGTTAAACAACATTTTTTATTTCTCTGCGTATCAGAATGTAAATTCATCTCTGTGGTTAGTTTCAAAGCAAATGTTCATATTAACGTGTACACTTAATAAGTAATAAACTTTTAAGTCAAATACAGTTTCTTAAGTTAAATTGTTCAGTTCCATTTTGTTTTAACTAAATTAATAACATGTTAAGCCTGTCTTTTACCGAAGAACTCTCTGAACTGTGCATATCGATGCAATAAGTTGAATTAAGAGAAGCAAATACACTGTTAAATTCATTGTCAAATTATATATATATCATTATATATATATATATATCAAATTATATATATAAAAAATGGCCTAACATGTCGTTAATTTAGTTAAAACAAAATGAAATTGAACAATTTAACTTAAGAAACTGTATTTGATTTACAAGTTTATTACTTATTAAATGTATACATTAATATGAACATTTGCTTTGAAACTAATCACAGAGATGGATATATATATATATATATATATATATATATATATATCATTATATATAAAATAATATAATGATATATATAAAAAATGTATAAAATTATATATATAATGAAAATAACTCAAATTAGGTGTAATTTGAGTTATTTTTATCCATTATAATTTGACATTATGAATTTAACAGTGCATATATGCATCTATGATCGAACGAGTGCTCCTCGAGTGCGTACGATCGCGCAGGCAGGCGTGCCGTAAATAGAAGAAGCTAACGAGTAATCGCCACGATGAATGAGGCTGCTGTTAGCGCGTTGCCCGCGCTCGCTTCCAATTACGGCGCGGAGGAACGCGCGATGCACCGGTTTTTCATAATTCCATGGCTACGCAAACACACGTGCCGACGATTGCGTTTCTCCGCGGGCGGCCGTGTAAACGGCCGTATTAAACCGCTGCTGCACGTAAACGAGATTCCATGAGGCGCGTGTAGCAAATTTGCACGTCCGAATTGAGTCGACTGAGCGGTTACGGCGGAAAATTTATACCTTTCACGTGTTTTTTTTTCGTTTCTTTTTTTTTCACGAGGTAGACGCAATAAGGACTGAGAGAGCCAAAAAAGCGCAATTTGTACGCAAGCGAACTCGTGATGATCCTGAAGAAGAGTAATTATCGCGAGTATTACGTTCGGCGTGATAAAATATTTGTGAATATCTATACCTTGCGACGTGTAGTTTTGTTTTACAGTTTTTATTTTTTTCAGTTATTACTACTTTCAGTTATTACATTGAATTAGTATATTAAAGGCTTTTTTAATACACGGAGAGAACTTTCTAAATGAAAATAAATCTGAAGATTTTAATCATATTAATTAGAATTCTGATTATCTCAACTAGAATTGTAATGGAATCGACTATAAAATTTTGATTTGTCCATTTTTAATCAGAATTTCAGTTAATGCAACTAGACTCTTTCCAGAGTATAAAATATTTAAATACAGTAGCATAATATAATCAATTTTGACAACGGAATAACATGTGTAAATTCTATGAAATAATGTAACAATTATCCACGATTGAGTATTTTAAATATTTATATGTTTTTATCTACATATTTAATCAGTAACTGGAATTTTTAAAGGCATCATCGATATTTTGATTGTGAATTATAGCAGGTAAATTTAAATCTATAAAAAATAAGTAAAATATAATTCGACTTCTTATGACTTCTATAAAAACTCGTTATTAATCATTGATGAGTATACTAGAATTTTTCTGATTTTTATATAATTCGGAACAATAAATACAAGATTTATTTTGTTTTTTAAAGATTCCTGACAGAAGTTAAAATTCATGTCACGGAGAATTAAATTTGCTAATTTCATATCGCTTTTTACATGGCACTAATTTAATGTAATGCAAGTGACCGAATTTGCTATTATTCGTTATGCATTGATTTCATTGTACACTGTTATGTTTAAATGCATCTATCTTTTTGCGTCACTGGTATTGATCAAAGAAATCGTGCAATTGACATCGACATTACGCAAGAGAACGCCAAACGATAATTGGCATATGATTTAACCGAATTGGCCAGGACAGATGTATAATATATTTCTTGTTCTTTCAGAAACAAATATAAGCTTACTAAAATATTTAAATTAATTTGTCAGAATAATCACGATAATAATTAACACACATCAGAATATTTTATTGGCATTTATTTGTAAAAGTTAATTAATATTGAATCTGTTAATTTATTAATTTCAATTTAACGTTTTTTAGCTGAAATATTAAAATTACCTATTAAAGTACTGATTTTGTTGCTTGTTGTAAAACTTCTCGTTTCAATTGTTTAGCGTAACATTTTTGCTTTAGACTGCAAAATGATTGCATTTTGTAACTTTTATAGAAAACACTAAAAAAAGTAAAACACGAAACACTTCTACGTATTTGCGTGGTAATGTACATGGAGTCATATCTGATCGACACGATTTCTGTAAACAGCGACGCTATGTTAATTTTTTTTTTTATATTATTGCGACCGGCCGCAGCAAGGTAACGTATATAACTGCATTCTCCTCTAGAGGGTGTGCTTTTTTTTATTATTCAAGCACGCATGGAATTCGTATCATCGGTAGCCTTGGCCAGTCTATCCTCGTATAAGAGAGAAAGAGAGAAGTTAGTAGAAATACATATATACGGTGTTCTAAGGAGTGGCGTATACTAATAATATCATTTCACATCTCGTATAACGCACATTAGTTAATGAAAATTTAATCAAAGGGCTGATTAATGAGTCCTTTAATATTAAATATTAGCCCTGAGCTATATTTCGATGCAATCGTATACTGTGTTAAATTTATAATGTCAAATTATACCCAAGATTTATACTAGATTTATTTTTAATTATTCTTATAGGTCGTCATTGCTTCTACCTAATATGTCGTACATTTACGTACAATTAAAACATTGGAGATAAATAGTTTATCTCAAGGAATGTATTAAATTTCTAAGCTTGAAAAATAATTAATGCATTTTCTTTTGGAAATTGTGAAATGCTTGTGTAATGCATATTCCAATTAAAGAAAATAAAATATTACAACTAGAGAAACTCACATAAAATTTTCACTAAAATAAAAATTAAGTAATTCGAAACTGTTTTAAGAATAAGATTCTTACTTTATTTCGCTTTCTTCTCCAGACGTCTGCATTTAATTAAAGCTTGATCGAAAAATTTTCAAGGAAAACAAAGCTCGTTTATAATATGCAAATAACATGATTTAAGAACTAGAAATTTCAGATTTCAAATTTCGTCGTTTTACATTTTCTTTTTCTCGTTGACATAACAAAAAAAAATTATTATTTTTGAAAGAACAAGAATTTAAAAAAAGAACAGGAATTAAGAAAAAAAGAAAAAGCATAATTCTTTAAGTACATACTTTTATTTTTTAATAATCAGTTATCAAAATTACGTTTCAATATTAATATTACGAAATTGTGATGATTTAAAATATTCCAACTAATCTTTTTTGGAAAGTATCTTATTATTTTAATTGTGTCATTAATGTAGCAAATGAACGATACATTATATTAAGTGAATGAAAGAAACTAAATAAATTCGCGCACATTTTAGCGACACATGCGTGTCTTTTATAGGCGTAATTTTCTGCGAGTCGTTCATAATTCTCATGTGGTCAAAGGAGATTCGCCATGGCTCGCGGCAGGAAATAACGCATCTGTCTCTTTTTTTCGGATATAACGATCGGCCGACGTCATAATTCGCGGATGTATTCCTCGCTCAAGGGTCTCTTTCGCGATTCTGTATTCTCGTACGTGCGACCACGTGGTGCGTATTTCTCGTGCAGACGCGTACTCGTGAGTAAAACGATTTATTTATAGCGATCCTTTGAGAGAAATTTCTTGCGCCGAGAAACGCGAGCGTGTATCTGAACAACAATATCCACATTGGCTGCACACTTGACGGATGCAACGGCAATTTAGCGAAGCTATTAAGCTCGAAATTGGCACATCGTTATTGTTTTGATTCATTATGCTTTAAGCTAGTCACACACACTTTCCATAACAATCACAAATATAATGTAGGTTTTCGATTAATCGCGTTGCTCGATTCGTCCGTAATCGTAATCGTAACAATCGAGCAACGCAATTGGTTAAAAACCTTACTATTACTGTTACAGAAAGTGTGTGTGACTAGCTTTAGCGATCTTCGTTCCGTTCAATAATGGAACGATAACTTTACTTAAAGAAGCGACAAGTTTACTTAAAGAAGCGGAAATGTGGAAGATGATCTTTATACTATATTGTGATATAATATGACGTTTAAAATTAAAAATCGAGTCTCTCTGTTTCTCTGTGACAAAACAATTTTATGTTTGATCATATCCTTCAAGATCTTCAATATCGCATGTTCTGTTTATAATGCTCTAACTAATTACTATTTTTCACATCCTGTTTCCTTTCTAAAGTTCATGCTTCAGTTAGCATTGTGTATGGGTTATTTCGCGCCTAGAAATTATTTTAGCAGTACAAAAAAAAAACACATGTATTAATCCCCTATGTATGCTTAAAAAAACATTTTATAAAGTTACTCACATCTTAATTTTATTGATAAATGCGTATGCATTTATTTCTAAGATTTTGCAGTAGGTATATATAATAAACTACATATATAATAAACTACATTTAAATTCATAATGTTAAATTATACCCAATTTGAATTATTTTTATAATTACTTGTCGTCCTAACTGTTTCTATTTAATGTATCGTTAATTTAACTAAGAAAACAATTTAATTGGAGAAAATGTATCAAATTTAATACATTTATCATTTTATTATTAGTAAATACACTGAAAAAAAAATATATATATATACTAAATTTTAATAAATCATTCGTTTGAATAACGTCAACAAAATGTTTATTAAATAAAGATATTTATTTGGTACACATATATTTTTTTTTATTTGGTACACCAACCATTAATTTAATTTAACTCATATCATTTCACTTTATTAATAAATATTTATTTATTGTAAATAAATATTTAGTTGACATTATTTAAATAAATAAATTTAGTATTTTTTTTCAGTCTGCGTAATATGAATGTTGTTTACTTTGGAATAAACTAGAGAAATGATTAATTTTTTGACACACATATAAAGGAATTAAAAATGTAATACGTGAAAGTTAAAAATAACAAATTGTTATTTCACTCAAGGGATTGGGGTATCATTGCTTCTTTGATATTTAACAGTATATTCTAAATGCGCGCATTTATCAATAGAAGTGGGTGTAAATACAGACCTTTATTTTCACGAAACTTCATCACAATTTCACCGTTCAATTCCGATGTCCAAGACAAATTCATTATCGATCAATTAGTCGCTAATCAAAATGATCAAAATAACTGTAAAATAATTTTAAACATCAAGCGAATTTGCTCTCGCGATAGCAAATTAATCCATATTATCCCAACTATTTCTGGATGGAGTTGATGGAATTTCAGCGAAGCGCAACGATCTCACGAAGTCTTTAACAGACCAACGTGCGAGCTTTTGTTGTGTGCATAATTCGTCTTCTAACTTGTCCACCGAGTTCGTGGAACTCGCGCTACAACCACGTGCTAGATGCGCTACTATATCTCGGGGTGCGTGCGAGTGCTCATGCATAAAGTCCGGGGGCAGGTGGTGGTTATCCCATGCGAGAAGATGCTCAGTTTAACGAGGAGGGGTAACGCGTGCTGTGCCGGTTGTACAGCTGTCGAGTGGTGTGCGACAGCTGCATCTTGGGAACGAACGCGAAAAGAAAGCAAGCCCGCAGAGCAAGCGACGGAGGGGTTTGGCCTGTGTCCTCCATCTTGGTAGTATTGCGCCGTAAACATTAACGAATGCGAGTGCGAGTCGGTTCTCTCGACCGGTCGACCATCGATTTTTTTCCGTGGAAATATAAGTTTCGAGCCCGATGGAGCGGAGCAAGGAAACTTTGTTTTGCGTCAATCGGATAAACTTCGCTAATTAATCTGGATGTTCGATTTGTTTCACTGCGACGTTAAGTAACTATATCACCATCGTGCGCCTGATGGAGATAGTGAAGTTACTGGAAAGATTGTAGGGACCTCGTATATGTGTACAAGAGAGAAAAGAAGAGATGATTGAATGAGTCGTTGAAACTTGAAGATTTCTTAGGAATTGTGATTAAAACTTTCTTTCCAGTTCGTTGATTAGTGATAATTAATCGATGATGATTTAGTTTCGAAGTGTGATTAGAAAAAAGAAGGCAGAATATCTTACATATTACAATACGTAATCAATGTTCCTCTTTCGAATTGTACGTAATTATATTAATTATTTAATAATTATTAATTATTACAGTGCGTTTTCTGATATTTTATATAAAATCCTTATTTATAATTAATCTATTATTATTCTTGTTATTTCTCCGTATTTTAGTTTTCCAAGGTTAAAAATATAACACCTTGATAAACTCGGTCATAAGTTACTGAAATATGCATTTTATGGTGACTTTATTATGCGTGGAGTTTTCGTCGTAAGAATTCTTTCAATAAACAACCGAAGAATATTATTAAGCGTATTTTATGCTTAATAAAAAAAATATTTGCGAGACCGGAATAATTTTTCGATAATATAATAGCGTTTTCGATCGTAGCTGATTTGAACCGACCTTGGATTAGTTGATGTTATACATGCAATAGTAGAACATGCAATGTCATTAATTCAATCCAGATCGGTTCAACTCACTATGGTTGAAAATGTTATAAGTTATGATTACTTTTTAATATTTCTATAATTTTTATAAAAGAGACAATACAATTTCGTCTTCAAGTCGCTTCATAATGATGATCGACTTGAATATCGAAAATCGTCCCGTTATCAGTTTGCAAATCATTTACCCCCATGTTGCCCCGTCACCCTGATTGACCCTACCACCAAGTATCGACATATCTGTTTCACTCTCGCGGAAAAGCCGATCGTCGCACCGGCGATGTTTCCCGTTAAACGACCGAGCTAAATTTACGGATATCGGAAAATGTTGATTGTTAGTCAGCGTCCTTCGTAGCGCATCGTTGCGATAATGGGAGGTAGATAATGCTGGCGACTAATTTTAGAAATGACGGGTCCCCGTAGACTTGTCCGCGGAACTTACGACTGTAAATCGCCGTGCATCGTTGCTTTTACTTCGTCGTGAAGAGAGAACGCATGTATCATTATGCCGTCTCTTATTCTAGCGAACACCAGCGCGTATATTATTAAATTTATAATGTTAAGTTATTCTCAGTTTGAGTTATTTTTAATTATTTCTATAGGTCGTCAATTACTCAAATGTGTCAAATTTAACTAAAATAGTGAAATTGAACAATTTAACTCAAGAGAATATATTGAATTGAATTAAATATATTTCCTTGTGAGTTTATTATTTATTAAGTGTATACGTTAATATTTTTTTTTACTTTGAAACTAATTACAGAAATGGATTGCTTTATATATTACTACATATATATAAGTTAAAAATAGCAAAATATTATATTTAATTCAAGAAATTGAATTACCATTGTTCTTTTAAATCTAACACACTGTTAAGTTCGTAATGTTGAATTATTTGAGTTATTTTAAATTATTTTTATAAGTCGCCATTCAATATGTCGTTAATTTAATTAACATAATGAAATTAAACAATTTAATTCAAGGAAATGTATGTTAAATTTGAATTTTAAATTTTAAATTTTAAATTTAGTTTATTATTTACGTGCATACATTATAACTTATGGGATTAGATCATAAAGATATGTGCTTGATATAAATACAAAAATAGATTAAATCGCGAAATTCTCAATATACTTGTATTGTTTGATAAAATGTGTACTGAGCATCTTATTCGAAATATTTTATTTTTACATTCAGATTAAATCAAGATACAACGACTCTAATATGCACATAGAGAATTGTGCGTCTTGAACCGAGATGAAGTGAATTTATACAGAATATTTATGCACAATTCCATTGATTGTAATAAATTCATAATAAATTCGCTTACTTTTGCAATTCACCCCGTTTCAAGATACATAATTTGATCCTTTTTATTTGTGTGTGTGTTTGTATTGGTAAACGTTTTCTAAAGCTCTATATATCAAACTAGCGCATTCCTTTCATCTGAGCCGAAATGCCGAATAATCTTTCTATTGGCTATTTCGACCGCCATTTGTGACCTAGTCCATTAAGCACAGTGTTATGTATGTAATCCAATAAGGATTTAATCTCAAGAATAACAAGAAAATCAAAATTGATGTCATAATCAATTTGATGTCATAGTGACCGAATTTATGTCATTTTTTGGTAATGGTAAAAATTTCGAATCTCAGAATAATTTTATATATTGGGTTATCCGGAAAGTTTGTGTCCACTAAAATTTAAATTTACAATATACATTTATTAAATTAAAATTTTCTGCGTTTCAATTTTCCTTCAACATCGGCACGAACTTTCCGGACAACCCAATATAAAGTTAAAAGTTATTCTTAAATCATCTGAAATCGAGATTTTTATTTATGACCGAAAAATGATATAAATATGACATTAAATTAACATTATTTTGATTTTCTTGTTCTTGAGATATTATTGATATAGAATATGGTTAGAAAGTAAAAAATGGAGGCTCTATGCTACTTTGATATATAGAGCTTTAACGTTTTCAGCATCACATGTGTATCGCGATGAAGGTGAAATAATTTACAAATGAGATTCTCCATCTCTCTTTCTCTCTCCACGAGATCCGCGCCTATAACTATAATGAGCGTAGTTCATCGTCGCTGCGATGACGTCGACGTAAAACGTTTAAACTCGGCGTTGACGTAAACATTTAAACCCTGCCCTTCCTGAGGAGGAAGAGCGAAATTGTATCGTGACATCGATAGGTACGTATATATATCAACGATATTCGAAACGCGGGCGCGCGTGTACGGAGAACCAATAATTACGTTTGCCTTCGGCCGGCAGTTTATTTACGGCGGTATTGTTTCACGACTAGTCGCGCCAAGTACCGGCATCGTAGGTACGCTGAAATCATCGTATAATTTGGATAGAAGCGCAGTTCTCGAGACCACGGATACGGGAAAATATCTAATGGTCGATCTCTGGCGTTTCTGTTCTCGGAAATAAGCGTAGAAATCATTTCCACGTGACACTTTCAGTCCTTTTTTAAAACTCAAATAAATCCGAGTGATAAAAAGAGAAAGCAAAAATTTCTCCGACGCTTATAAACAATTTTATATGTATGTTCTATCTGTGATATTTTAGTCGACTGGTTATTAATTATAGACTTAATATTTATTTATGATTATTATAATCCATAATTATAATATATAAGGAGAAGGGATAGAGAGGAGGAGCTAGAGAGAGGGTATCGAAGAGAAAATGAGAAAAAGAAACCTGCAGAAAGACTTGTGGAAGGATATAGAATAACGGTAGGGATTAGAAAACATCGGAGAATGAATTTCTAAACCGATTATACGTATATACTGTATATATATATATATATATAATTAATTTATTATTAAATACATTTAATTAAAACAGCTTAGTTTTGTTTAAAA